>Ga0209148_1000128_pt1 | contig 179154 bp, 159 predicted proteins | sample AraplaCol_mMF_r2_2_FD_184288 | JGI IMG/M metagenome (GOLD analysis project Ga0209148, IMG submission 184288) | Arabidopsis root microbial communities from North Carolina, USA - plate scrape CL_Col_mMF_r2 (SPAdes) (version 2) | ecosystem: Host-associated > Plants > Roots > Endosphere | place...
TTTTGGCGGGTTCAGGGAAGGACGCCCATAATGAGGGCGCCGATGAAAGCAAACGCAGCACAAATCATCAATGCGTTGATTGGCCTCGTAAGTCCCATGACATAGCCTCCTCTTAAAGAGCTATGCCCTGGAGTCTAGGTTCATTTGTGCCACAGGCAAGCGGAAAATGTGCTGCATTGCGACGTGATTGTGAAATTTGCGACCTCGGTTTTGCCGTTAGCCGTTGAAACTTCTCGGCAAAAACCCGCTGCGGACCTGTGAATAAATTGTGGCGGCGGCGTGTCGATGCTGTGTCATGGCAGCGCTACCGCCGCGAAGGTCGGCTTCGATTTTCGCGCCAATGCAGAGATTCAATCGGAGTGGTTAGAGCGTCCCTTGAGCGTTGGACGCGCTGTGCTCTAGCGTCGGCCGAATACTCGTCCATCGATGGTGAGCAGGCCAAGTGCGATCAGCACCACGCCGCCGATCTCGAACAATTCCAGCCGCTCGCCCAGAAAAAGAAAACCGAGCAGCATGGCGCTGGCCGGCACGATCAGCGTGACCAGCGAGGCGTTGGTGGCGCCGGCCGAGGCGACGAGGTTGAAATAGAGGATGTAGGCGAAGGCAGTGGAGAGCAGTGCCAGTGCCAGCACCGCCGCCCAGACCGGCGGCGAGGCCGAGAACAGGCCGGCCGTGCCGTGCGTGAGCAGCACGACCGGTATCATGATGATGGTCGAAGCGGTCAGCTGCCCGGTGGCGATGACCGGCGAGGGCACGCCCTTGAAGTGGCGGGCGACCATCAGCGCGACGCCATAGGACAGAGACGCTCCGATCAGCGCGAATTTCGCCCAGACCGGGCCGCCGAGCCCGGCGAGCAGGCCGGGACCGATCATGACGGCGGTGCCGGCGACGCCGAGCCCGATGCCGGCGAGCTTGTTCCAGGAGAGCTTTTCGTCCGATGTCAGCGCGTTGGCGAGGATCAGCGTCCAGAACGGCGTCGTCGCGTTGAGCACCGAGGCGACGCCGGCGCCAAGCTCGGTCTGGCCGGCGAAGATCAGCGAGAAGGGGACGACATTGTTGGTGAAGGCCAGCAGGAAGAACAGGCCGGCATGGGGAAAGGCAAGGCGGAAGGACGGGCCGCGCAGGGCGAGATAGATCTGCAGCGCGATTGCGGCGATGGCGACGCGAAACAGCACCAGCACCAGCGGGTGAAGCTCCGCCACCGCGATGCGGGCGAAGAAGAACGAACCGCCCCAGATGGCGCCAAGCAGCAGCAATTGCCCCCAATCGGCGAGCGTCATCGGTCCGCGTGGTGCTGATGCAGCGGCAATTGCCATGTGGAATCGTCCTCCCCCCGATGGGCCGACATGCCGGCCCGAATGCCGGCCGGTCAGGAAGATGGCATAGTCTGTCTTATGACAAGGGCCACCCGAAACCTGATCGCTGGCAAACGATGCTGCCAAAACTACCGCCGCAGCGTCAGGTGCACGAGACACAGAATTGTTTTCATTGGCCGCTAGCTTGGATTAATTGTGCGCAGCCGAGATCGAGGATTCGTCAATGCAGCGATTCGAGAATGCCCGCGAGGCGGCACTGGCGCTTCGTCCCGACGATCCGGTCTATTGCTTCCGCCCGCAGGTGCTGAAGGCCGATGCCAGGCAGTTCATGGGCATGTTCCCCGGCAAGACCGCCTATGCGGTCAAGACCAATGGCGAGCAGATCGTGCTGAAGACCTTGGTCGAGGCCGGCGTCACCGCCTTCGACGTCGCTTCGCCCGGCGAATTCGCCGCCGTGCGCGCCGTCTCCTCCGATGCCGAGATGCTCTACATGCACCCGGTCAAGGCACAGTCGGATATCAAGCTGGCGCTGGAGAAATACGGCATCCGCGTCATTTCGCTCGACCATGAGGACGAAATCACCAAGCTGACGCGGGTGGTGCGGGCACTCGACATCGACCCGGGCTCGATCAGCGTGTTCGTGCGCATCCAGACGAAAGGGTCGGCGGCTTACGAACTGTCGAAGAAGTTTGGCGCCGGGCCGGCCTATGCGGTCGAGCTCGCCGAGCGACTGAACCGCACCGGCTACAAGGTCGGCCTGTGTTTCCATGTCGGCAGCCAGATCGAGGATCCCGACACTTATGAGCGGGCGCTGGCTTCGGCCGACTGGGTGCGCAACCGGCTGACCTTCGACGTCGCCGGGCTCGATGTCGGCGGCGGCTTTCCGGCCGAATACGGCCACGATCCCAACCGCAAGCAGATCGAGATGCCGTCGCTCGGCCAGATCATGTCGCGGCTTTCCGGCGACCTGAAGGAATACCAGTTCGACCAGATGCCGCTGGTGGCGGAACCGGGCAGGGTGATCGTGGCGCGCTGCCTGTCGCTGATCGTGCGCGTGCTGTTGCGCAAGGGCAAGCGGCTCTACATCAATGACGGCATCTGGGCGTCGCTGTCGGATTCATGGACCGGCAAGATCACGCTGCCGGCGCGCTTCATCCCCGATCCGGCAATCAGGACCCGCAATGGCGACGAAAAGAACATCGTGCCGTTCAAGGTCTGCGGCGCGACCTGCGATTCCGTCGACATCCTGTCCAGGCCGTTCTGGCTGCCGGAAACCGTCGACACAGGCGACTGGATCGAAATCGGCCATATTGGCGCCTATTCGCTGTCGCTTCGCACACGCTTCAACGGCTTCTATCCCGACACATTCGTCGAGGTGACGACGCCGTTCGACGAGGGTGACGCGCCGCAGGGCTTCGCCAGCCTGGAGACGATGGCGGATTAGGGAGTGGGGAGTGGGCAGTAGGCAGTAGGCAGTAGGCAGTAGGCAGTAGGCAGTAGGCAGTAGGGATCGTTGATTATTCCCTCGCTTTGAATGCCACCTTCGGTATTTGCCTACTGCCTACTGCCTACTTCCCGTCCTTACGCCACGCCACCGCCGGCCTGGATGTTCTCGCCGGTCAGCCAGCGGGCCTCGTCGCTGGCCAGGAAGACCGCGACATCGGCAACGTCGCGCGGCGCACCGATCCGGCCGAAGGGCGACATGCCGGCAGCCACGGCGCGATCGCGCTCTGGAAGCAGGTCCGTGTCGGTGAAGCCCGGCGACAGCGCATTGACGGTGACGCCGCGCGATCCGAGTTCACGCGAAAGCACGCGGACGAACTGTTCGACGGCGCCCTTGCTGCCAAGGTAGAGCGCCGTCTGCGTGAAGAACATCTTCGTGCCGCCGGTGGAGACAGCGATGATACGGCCGCCGTCGCGCACCCGGCGCGCTGCTTCCTGCAAGGTGAAGAGGGTGCCCTTGGCATTGGTGCCGAAGACCTGATCGAAATCGGCTTCGGTCACCTCGGTCAGCGGTTTGATGACGGCGACGCCGACATTGGCGACGACGATGTCGATTGCGCCCAGCTTGCTCTCGGTCTCGTCAAACAGCCGGCGGACATCGGAAACGCTTGATATGTCGGCCTGGATAGCGAGCGCCTTTCCACCCTTGCCGGTGATGCCGGCGACGACCACTTCTGCGGCTTTCCGGTTGCCGACATAGTTGACGACGACGGCAGCGCCCTGGGCCGCGAGTCCTTCGGCGATGGCCCGGCCGATGCCGCGCGAACTGCCGGTGACGATTGCGGTTTTGCCGTGCAGAGACTGGGACATGATCAATTTCCTTCAACCATCCTGGCCCGCGGCTTTGCCCGCGATGCGGCCGATGGCTGAGAGATAGCGGCATGCAATTGATCAGATAATGACCTATTATCTGACTGGCTTGTTAATCCATGGATACATAATGCGCGGATCCGAATTCACCGAGCTCAAGGCATTTTCCGCCATCGTCGAAGAGGGCAGTTTCGTCCGTGCCGCCGCGAGGCTGCGCGTGTCGCCGCCGGCGCTCAGCCAATCCATCCGGCAGTTGGAGGCGCGCGTCGGCGTCAGGCTCCTCAACCGCACGACGCGCAGTGTCTCCGCGACCGCCGCCGGCGACGCGCTTTTTTCGCGCCTTGCCGTTGCCTTTGGCGAACTGGAAAGCGCCATTGCCGATGTTCATGCGGCCCGCGATCGGCCGGCGGGTTCGCTGCGCATCAATGTGCCGCGTGTCGCCGCCATGCGGTTCATCGCGCCGATCCTCGGGGACTTCCAGCGCTGCTATCCCGATATCGCGCTGACCGTCATCGTCGACGACAGGCTGGCCGACATTGTCGAAGGGCGGTTCGATGCAGGAATCCGGCTCGGCGAACGGCTGCAGAAGGACATGGTGGCAGTGAAACTGAGCGAGGATCTGCAGATGGCCGCGGTGGCCGCTCCCGCCTATCTCGAGAACCGGGCCATACCGCGTCATCCGCAGGAACTGCACCAGCACCAATGCATCAAATTTGAGTGGCCGGGCGGCGGCAACCTCTATCGATGGGAGTTCGCGCGCGGCAAGCGGGCCCTGGAAATCGCCGTCGAAGGCAGCCTGACCGTCAATGATACCGAACTGATGCTCACTGCCGTGCTGGATGGCGTGGGCGTTGCCTATATGCTCGAATACCAGGTTCGGCCCTGGATCGAGCAAGGCCGGCTGGTCCGTTTCCTGGAAGCCTGGTCACCCAGTTTTCCCGGCTTTTATCTATACCACCCAAGTTCGCGGCACGTGCCGCCAGCCTTGCGCGCGTTCATCGATTTCGTGCGGGCAAGGAGAGTAGTGAGTAGTGAGTAGTGAGTAGTGAAAAATTCCCTACTGACTATTCACCCCGTCACAGCTTGGCCAAAAGCTCCGGTGTCGGCCAGCCGTCCACCGGCAGGCCAAGCCGCATCTGCTCCTTGCGGATCGCTTCGCGGGTGTTGGTGCCCAGAATGCCGTCGACCGTGCCGACGTCGTAGCCACGGGCTTCGAGCTTGGTCTGCAGCGCCTTCATCTGCTCGTTGTTGAGCCCCGGTTCTGGAGTGCGCGGATCAAGCGGCGGCGCGCCGGCGAGCCGTGCGGCGAGATTGGCGGCGGTCAGCGCGTAGGTGAAGGACTGGTTCCATTCGAGATAGACGTCGAAATTGTCGTAGGTGAGGAAGGCCGGGCCCTTGCGGCCCATGGGCAGCGCCAGGCCGGCCTTCAGGCCCTTGTCGACAAGCGGCGAGCCGTCGGGATTGGTGACGCCCCACTGCGCCCATTGCGTCAGTGGCAATTTGTTGGTGCGCCCGGTCTGGTCCCAGGGCATCTCGTCGGGCACGCGCACTTCCTGGATCCAGGGCTCGTCGCGCTTCCAGCCGCGCGACAGCACCTTGTTGGCGGTAGTCATGATCACGTCGGGCACGCTGTTGCGCAGATCGATCTTGCCGTCGCCGTCGCCGTCGACGCCCCGGGCCAGGTAGTCCGAAGGCAGGATCTGCGTCTGGCCGATCTCGCCGGCCCAGGCGCCCTTGACGTCGGCCGGCAGCACGCCGCGATCGATCAGCTCCAGAAGCGGCACCAGCTGCTGGCGGAACAGCTGCGGGCGGCGGCAATCATGCGAAAGCGTCACCAGCGCGCTCAGCGTGTGGAAATCGCCCTGTACGGCGCCGAAATCCGTCTCCAGCGCCCAGAAGGCGGTGATGACCGGCGCCTGCACGCCGAACTGCTGGTCGGCGCGGGCGAAGACATCGGCGTATTTCTTCATGTTCGCCGCGCCTTGCTTCAGCCGGTAGGCCGAGATCATGCGGTTGGAGAACTCGATGAAGGTCTGGGTGAAAACGCCCTGGGCGCGGTCGCGCGCCAGCGCCCTCTCGTCCAAGGAGGCATCTTCCAGCGCGTCGAGACCGACGGCGCCGACACCGGCGGCCTTGGCTTCCGCCGCCACGCGCTGTTTCCAGGTTTCGAAGTCGCCGCCGCATTCCTGCGCCATCGCCGGCAAGGCCGTGGCGCACAGGAATAGCGCCGCGAGGGCTTGGGAACGCAGTCGCATCAGCTTCCTTTCGAAACGAAGAGGGCATTGTCGTGCCTGGCTGGAAGCCCAACGCCCCTGAATAACCGGCGGTTGCAGTTTTTACCGCTGGCTGTGTCGAAAAGCAGGCGGCAGCCCCGGTGTCAACGGGTGTTCTGCCGCAGCCACTTATTCCATGCGGCTTCGCTGCCGTTGAAGACGTTGATGTCTGATTTGCCGGTCATGCCGGGGACGATGCCTGTCCCGGTGTATTGCCAGAAGGTGAAGGGGTGGCTGCCATATTTTTCGCGCGGGTGGCCGGCGACCGAGCGCAGCCAGTAGGGATAGCCGCGGAAGGTCGACAGCTGGTTGTCGTCGAAGAAGTCGACGGATGTATAGATGATCGGCTTCTTGCCGTAATGCCGCTCGACGATCTGGAGGAAGGTGGTCATCTCCGCGCGCACGGTGGCGGCGTCGGGGCGCAGCCTGCAGGTCGGCGATTTCGGGTTCCATTCCATGTCGAGGACCGGCGGCATGGCCGAGCGGTCGACGGGAACGTTCTGGATGAACCAGCGCGCCTGCTGGGCGGCCGGGGTGCAGAAATAGAAGAAATGATAGGCCGCGCGCGGGACGCCGGCGGCTTTCGTGCGCGCCCAGTGCTCGTTGAAATACTCGTCGAAGCGGTCGCCGCCTTCGGTGGCCTTGATGAAGGCGAAGGAAATGCCGCTTGCCTTGGCCGTCGGCCAGTCGACCGAGGTCTGGTACTTGGAGACGTCGGTGCCGTGAACGGCATAGTTCCACGGCGCGCCGCTGTCCCACTCATGCGGCTTGGAATCCTCGAAGCGCGGCGCACGCACGGCGACTGTCGGGCTGCTGGAAGCGGATGGCGACAGGGGCGACAGATCGTCCACCGTCGAGCAGGCGCCAAGCAGCGTCAGCATGAAAAGGGCCGCAAGACGGCGCATCACAACTTCCAAGCCGGAAACAGCCGGTCGCTGATGGGTCTGTGAACCGATGGCCGACGATTGGTCGAGCCCCCTCCAGGCGATCGCCCCACAGCATCGCCCAGTCTATCTGTTTTCGTGCATGTCGTCCCAAAACCGCAGCGCGCTTTTCGGGCGGCATGCATCCTGTGATCGCCGATCATGGTTGATAATCCGTTGACGGCGCTCGACAAGAGCCCTGATTTTGCGGAAGCAATGGCGGCAATTCGATGACATAAGGGGCGGGCGAAAGCCCGGGAGGAAGCGGATGCGGTTTGTCGTGAAGATCGTCAAATGGCTGCTTGGCCTGATCGTTCTGGCGGTCGCCGGGCTGTTTGCCTGGCTTTACATCGCGCCGCCCGAACTGATCCGCGTCGGTTCCGGCTATTCGGCCAAGATCGTCTGCTCCAACGTCTTCATTGCTGGGCGCGATGCCAACGAGGTGCTTGCCGTCGACGTGCAGGCGCCGGGCCACCCGCTGTTGCGGCTGATGCGGGTCTCGGTCGACAAGAACCGGGGGACGGTTTCGGCGGGCCTGCTGGGCTTCCTCGGCAAGAGCGAGGCGGTTTCGCGCGATGGGCTGGGCTGCGCCTCGATCCCCGACGGCGATGTCGGCAAGGCGCGGCGCACGGCGGTTCATGTCGAACCCGCGGCGACCAGCCAGGATACGCTGTGGCCCGAAGGCGAGCGGGTCGAGGCGTCGCAGGATCCGGTGATCGCCAAGCTTCTCGACGATGCGGCGCTGACCGGTGCAGGCATGCGCGCGGTGGTCGTGGTCAAGAACGGCCGCGTCGTCGCCGAACGCTATGGCCAGGGCTTTTCCGCCAAGACGCCGCTGCTCGGCTGGTCGATGACCAAGACGGTGAATGCCGCCATCATCGGCACGCTGGTCAAGGACGGCAAGATGGCCGTCGACAACAAGGGCCTGTTCGCCCCTTGGAAGGCGGACGGCCGTGCCGCCATCAGCCTTGCCGACATGATGGCGATGTCGAGCGGGTTGGAGTTCAACGAGGATTATGGCGACGTCGCCGACGTTACGCGCATGCTCTATCTCGAACCCGACATGGCGGGCTTTGCCGAATCAAAGCCTCTGGCGGGCGAGGTCGGCAAGGTGTTTTCCTATTCGAGCGGGACGGCGGTGATGCTGTCGCGGCTCTGGCAGGACGCGATCGGCGACAAGGCCAAGGCGCTGACATGGCCACGCAGCGCATTGTTTGAGCCGCTCGGCATGCACAGCGCCGTGCTCGAAACCGACGAGCAGGGCACGTTCGTCGGCTCGTCCTATCTCTACGCCACCGCGCATGACTGGGCGCGCTTCGGCCAGTTCCTGCTGCAGGGCGGCGTGTGGAACGGCAACCAGGTGCTGCCGGCCGGCTTCGTCGACTGGATGCGCGAACCGGCGCCTGCCTCGAAAGTCTACGGCAAGGGCCAATTGTGGATCGAGGCGCCGGGCGATGAGGACAACCCCGGCGCCGGCGTCGCCGCCGGCCTGCCCAAGGACACCTATTGGATGGAAGGGCATGACGGCCAGACCGTCGCCATCATTCCCTCGGAGCAGTTGGTGATCGTGCGGCTGGGGCTGACGCCGGCCAAGGTCGGCTATCGCCCTCAGACGATGGTGGGCGCGCTGGTGAAGGCGCTGCATTAGCTAGTTGCGCGGCCCAATCACGCCCAGCCAGGCATAACCGCGATAAAGCGTGCGGAAACGGAAGGTTGCGCCGGTTCGCCGAGATTCCGATTCCAGAACCTCGCGCAGCGATTCACGCGGCGTGACGTGGAATTTTCTGAGCCAGCCGCGCAGCAAGCTCCGGAACCAGCCCGGCAGGCCTTCCTGCTGGCCGAAATCGACGACATGCAGCGAGCCGTTGGGCGCGAGCGCCGCCAGTGCCGCAGACACCGTCTTTTCCCAACCGGGGATCATCGACAGCGAATAGGAGACGAAGATGCGATCGAAGCGCTCGATGCCGTAGAGGGAGCCCGCGTCGAAATCGGTGGCGTCGCCTCGCGCCAGCGTGACGCGGCCGGACAGGCCTTCGCGGTCGATCGCCTTGCCGGCCGTTTCCAGCATCTCAGCCGAGATGTCCAGGCCGAAGAACCGGGCACCGGGATACCGGCGGGCCGCGAGGATGATGTTGCGGCCGGTGCCGCAGCCGAGTTCCAGCACGGTGCCGCCAGCCGGCACCTCCAGCCCATCGATCAGCCGGTCACGGCCGAGCAGATAGTATTTGCGGGTCAGGTCGTAGATGTGGCGCTGCCAGCGGTACACGCCGTCCATCAGTTCGGCATGATTGGCCTTGAATTCGGGGCTGGCCGGCAGCTCGGTCGTGCTCATGCGGCGCTCTTCACGTAGAGGTGGAAGCCGCCATAGATGGCGGAACGGTCGCGGGCCGAGAATTCGCGCGAGGCCTCGTCCTGATAGTCCCACTGGTCGAGCAGCGAGGTCGAGACGCGGCCCGGCAGCAGGCTGGGCTCGGCCGCGGTGCGGAAGATGACGCGGGCGCCAGCGGAGGCGGTGCGGCTGATTTCCGACCACAGCGCGTTGAGCTGGTCATCGGTCATCCAGTCCTGCGCATCGAGCAGGATGAAGCGGTCGACCGTGCCCGCGTCCTTGCCGGCGAGGAATTCGATCAGATTGGCATGGTGGATGGCAACGCGGTCGACATTGCCGCGGATGGTTTCGTAGTTCTGCTTTTCCAGATAGGCGGGCAGGGCGGCCTCACCGGGATTTGGGTAGCGTCGGGCAAAGGCCTGCCAGGCGAAGTAGTTGTTTTCCAGGGGAAAATCGCAGGCGAGCTTTTCCAGCCGGGCCTTGAGCACGCTGGCCATCGTGCCGTCGCCTGACGTGATCAGCGAATCATACTGCGCCGGCGGAATGCCGAGGCCGAACAGGGAGGCCTTGCGCGAGGTCGCCCATTTCAAAAGCTTCTTGTCGAAGACCGGCGCCAGCTCCTCGTTGAAGAAGCGGCGCTGTTCGCCAATGTTTTTGGCTTCCATCATGCGGGCCGGGTTGACGCCGAAGAACTTTGCCGTGCGATGGCCCATGGCGATGAATAGGCCGAGCAGGCCGGTCTGGTAGAAATTGCGGTCGAAGACGGCGATGCGCCGGCGGCCGCGCCAGTTGCGGCGCTCCCAGTACTGGCGGCTGACCGGATCGAGATGCGGTGCGATGAAACGATCATAGGCTTGCGAATTGTGGCTGGTGTCGGCGGCGCCGAAGAAGCGGAACAGGTCGCCCTGCGAGGGCAGATGGCGCATCGCCTCAAGCTTCATGCGGTTCAGCGCGACGTGAGCGGTGTTGAGGTCGACGGCGTCGACCCTTGCTGGCGAACGGGTGAGGTAGGCCAGGATGTTGCAGCCACCGGAAGCGATGGTGACGACACGGTGGCCCTGGCCGAGCTGCATGGCCTCCATGTCGACATCGGGATCTTCCCAGATCTGCGGATAGACCAGGCCGGAAAACAGGAAAGCGAACAGCCGCTCGGAGATGCCAGCTTTGGAAAGCGCGCGGTTCTGGTAGACGGCCTTTCCAACTTCCTTGCCGCGGCGAAAAACCAGATCCGAGGAGACGTCCGTCATGACAAAGTGATTCCCCATTTGCTTTGCCGCAAGCGGGTAGCGCTCACCGATGACAGATGGATGACAGCAGCTGGCTTGCTGTAGCGCTCAAATCATTTGGCATCTCTACGCAGCTTCATTTTGCAGTAGTTGTGGGCGGTCAAAGCGCTTTCAATGCTCGTTAAACGTCGAAATAGCGCCTGACAAGCTCATATTGGGCGATCGCATCGAGGACGACTCAATAAAAGAGTGACCCTTCCAGCCGTGCGTCCGCAGCTTACATGGAAGACTGCTGAAGCCACGCAACCCTCAAATGAGCGATCCAGACCGGACCAAAAATATAGATGGCGAACGTGCGAATCAAAGTCTTCCACAGAAGGACGTTGGTAGAATCGGTCGTATGGTACGCTGCCCAAGCGCCACGGCCCGTCGCGTGATCGTCAAAGCCGCCCGCGAAAAGTCCGAAGATCATGAACGCCATTACCAGTGTTGTGCTCACGGGTCGCGTCTTCATGGTTATGGCGGCGTTTGAAAGCAAATTTACATAAAAAACGATGCTGAAGATCGCGAAAAATACAGACAGCATAGATCGTGATGAAAACAGATTGCACTGATCATTGCTGGTGCCGTTCCATTGACTAATCTGATTGTACGTCACCTGGTTTCCCGGCCATAACCAGCGCAGAGCCGGCATGTCGCGAAATGCACATGTATAGGCTGTAGGCAAGTATGGTGTGACAAGCCATGTTGTTGCTGACGCCGCAACCAAAAAACAGAAAGATGCGAGAAGCGTTCTGCGGCGCGCGCGCATTTTCTGAACGTCTTCTTTGGATTGCGACATCGCCTCCCCCCGCTATAACTATGATAGGCGGATGTGTGGCCTGTCAATATTTCAGTGGCCTCCTACAGTTTACTAAACCCGCCCGGCGTCGGCGTGATCAGAACAACCGCATCACCGGCCTCAAGCACGGTCTGGTCGCAGGCTTTCAACACGTCGATCGAGCCGTCCTTGCGACGGATCTTGGTCGAGCCGACCTCGCCGTCGCCGCCTCCATCCAGCCCTTGGGGCGGGCGGTTGCGGTGCGAGGACAGGATCGCGCATTCCATCTTCTCGAGGAAGCGGATGGTGCGTTTGGTGCCGTCGCCGGCGCTCCATTTGCCCTTGCCGCCAGATCCCTCGCGGATGTGGAAATCCTCCAGCACAACGGGGAAGCGCAGTTCCAGCACTTCGGGATCGGTGAGGCGCGAATTGGTCATGTGGGTGTGGACGCCCGACGTGCCGGCAAAGCCGCGGCCGGAGTTCATATGGCCGGCCGGCGAGCCGGAGCAGATCGTCTCGTAATACTGGTATTTCTTGTTGCCGAAGGTCAGGTTGTTCATCGTTCCCTGCGCATTGGCCATCGCGCCCATGGCGCCGAACAGCGCGTTGGTGACGTGCTGCGAGGTCTCGACATTGCCGGCGACGACGGCCGCGGGGTAGGCGGGCTTCAGCATGCACCCGTCGGGAATGACGATGTTGATGGGCCTGAGGCACCCGGCATTCATCGGGATCATGTCCTCGACCATGACGCGGAAGGCGTAGAGGACCGCGGCGCGGGCAACGGGCTCAGGTGCGTTGAAATTGTTCTTCATGACAGGCGAGGTGCCGGTGAAGTCGACCGTCGCTTCGCGCTTTTGCCGGTCGACCGATATCTTCACCTTGATCACCTGGCCGGTGTCGGTGGGATATTCATAGGCCGACGTATCCGGCAGCCGCTCGATCACCCGCCGTACGCTTTCGGCGGCGTTGTCCTGGACGTGGCCCATATAGGCCTCGACGACATCGAGGCCGAAATGCGCGACCATCTTGCGCAGTTCGGCGACGCCTTTCTCGTTGGCGGCGATCTGCGCCTTGAGGTCGGCTATGTTCTGGTGCGGGTTGCGGGCCGGGTAACGATGGTCGGTGAGCAACGCATGCAGCTCTTTTTCGCGGAATTTGCCGCGGTCGACGATGCGGAAATTGTCGAACAGCACGCCTTCCTCGTCGACCGTAGTGGCGAGCGGCGTCATCGAGCCGGGGGCGGTGCCGCCTATATCGGCGTGGTGGCCGCGCGAGGCCGCCCAGAACAGGATCTCTTTCCGGGCGTCGTCGAAGACAGGTGTCACCACGGTGATATCGGGTAGATGCGTGCCGCCATTGTAGGGTGCGTTCAAGGCAAAGACGTCGCCCGGGTGGATGTCGCCGGAGTTCAGCCGGATGATGGTTTCGACCGAGCGGTCCATCGAGCCGAGGTGCACCGGCATGTGCGGCGCGTTGGCGACCAGCGCCCCGGTGTGGTCGAACACGGCGCAGGAGAAATCCAGCCTTTCCTTGATGTTGACGGAATAGGCTGTGTTCTGCAGCGTGACGCCCATCTGTTCGGCGATCGACATGAACAGGTTGTTGAAGACTTCGAGCATCACCGGATCGGCTGATGTGCCAAGGGCTGCGGCGCGCGCTTTCCTTGCCGTGCGGCGGATCACGACATGGTTGAGGTTGGTGATTTCGGCCTGCCAGCCCGGTTCGACGACAATGGTCTGGTTCGGTTCGATGATGAGAGCCGGGCCAGCGACCAGATTGGATGGGCGCAGGTTCTCGCGACGATGGATGCCGGCTTCATGCCACCGGCCTTCGGTGTAGATGCGCCGCGTTCCAGAAGCGCCGGCTTCAACCCTTGCAGCTCCGGTAGGCGCATGGGCCTCGGCGCTGCTTTCGCCGATTTCGCTGCCCTCGACGCCGACCGTCTCGACGATCATCGGCTTGTCGTCATAGACGAAGCCGAATTGCGCCTTGTGGGCGATTTCGAAGTCGCGCTTTGCCTGGAAAATCGAGTCGCTTTCGAAATTCACCGGCAGCGTCGTGTCGGTGCTGTCATAGCGGATGTGCAGCACCGGCTTGGCGGCAACCGCGTCCTCGGTGATGCCTTGCGCGGCCAATTCGGCGATCACGGCTTTTTTCAAGGTGGCGATGAGATTGGCGATCTCGGTTCGCGACTCCTCGGCAAGCGGCTTGAGCAATGCCTGCTGGCGCGAGGCAAAGACCGACGCCAGGCCGATGCCATAGGCCGAAAGCAGGCCGGAGAAGGGGTGGATCAGCACCGCTTCCATGCCGAGCGCATCGGCGACCAGGCATGCGTGCTGGCCGCCGGCGCCGCCGAAGCAGTTGAGCAGATACTCGGTGACATCGTAGCCGCGCTGCACGGAAATCTTCTTGATGGCGTTGGCCATGTTCTCGACGGCGATGGTGACGAAGCCCTCGGCCACTGCTTCCGGCGAGCGGCCGTCACCGATCTGGCTGGCCAGGGCCGCGAATTTTGCGCACACGGTCTCGACGTCGAGCGGCTGGTCCTGGCCGGGGCCGAAGATCGCCGGGAAGAAATCGGGCTGCAATTTGCCGAGCATGACATTGGCGTCGGTGACGGCCAGCGGGCCGCCGCGCCGATAGGCGGCGGGGCCGGGATTGGCGCCCGCTGAATCCGGTCCGGCGCGAAAACGGCCAGCCTCGTAGTGCAGGACCGAGCCGCCGCCGGCGGCGACGGTGTGGATGCGCATCATCGGCGCGCGGACGCGCACGCCTGCGACTTCAGTATCGAAGGCGCGCTCATACTCGCCATCGTAATGGGCAACGTCGGTGGAGGTGCCGCCCATGTCGAAGCCGATGACCTTGCCGAAACCGGCGAGCTTGGCCGTCTCGACCATGCCGACGACGCCGCCGGCCGGGCCTGACAGCAGCGCGTCCTTGCCCTGGAACATGTCGGCGGCGGTGAGGCCGCCCGACGACATCATGAACATCAGGCGAGGGGACTGGTCGCTCCCTTTCGCCGCGCCCAGCTCTCCCGCCACCCTTTGCACATAGCGCGACAGGATGGGCGAGAGATAGGCGTCGACCACGGCGGTGTCGCCGCGGCCGACCAGCTTGATCAGCGGCGAGACCTCATGGCTGACCGAGACCTGGGCGAAACCGATCTTGCGGCAGACCTTTGCCACCGCCTTCTCGTGATCGGGGTATTTCCAGGCATGCATGAAGACGATGGCGACGGCGTCGATGCCGTCAGCCTTCGCCTGCTCGATCGCGGGGCGGCAAGCGGCGATGTCGAGCAACTGTTCGACGCAGCCATCGGCTAGCACGCGCTCGTCGATCTCGATGACCCGCTCATAGAGCTGCTCGGGAAGGATGATCTCCTTGGCGAAGATGTCGGGCCGCGCCTGGTAGGCGATCCTCAGCGCATCGCGAAAGCCCTTGGTGATGAGCAGGAGCACGCGGTCGCCCTTGCGCTCCAGGAGCGCGTTGGTGGCGACCGTGGTGCCCATCTTGATGTCGCCGATCAGGCCGGACGGGACCGCCGCACCGGGTTCCAGGCCGAGCAAATCGCGGATGCCCTGGATGGCGGCATCGGCATAGGCTTCGGGATTCTCCGACAGAAGCTTGCGCGGATGCAGCCCCCCTTGCGGGTCACGGCCGATGACATCGGTGAAGGTGCCGCCCCGGTCGATCCAGAAATCCCATTTAGCGGCCATGCGGCTGTCTCCGGCATTTTTCGTTTCGAGCTTTCGTTGTTAATGCGCCAACGCGCCGGCAGCAACGCATCCCGTTGATGTTACACGCGGAAACGCAACGTTACGAAACTGATGGCCGTGTCGCGCATTTCCTCTTCGACCGTTCACCGCAACGTGAGCGTGTGTTGAAGGAGAGATATTATGAAAAAGCTCATTCTGGCTTCCGTGTCCGCTCTTGCCCTGCTGGGCGTCGCGGCCTGCAGCGACAGCGGCAAGGGCACCGACACCACCACCACGCAGAGCACCAATCCGCCGGCCGCGGAGCAGCCGATGAAGCCTGCCGCTCCGGCCGATAATTCGACCAAGCCTGCCGAGCCGGCTCCGGCAACGCCTGCTCCTGCGCCCGCGCAGTAGTTTGTAAAGCAGAGTGTCTTGGGAGGAAGGGCCGGCGTCTCGCCGGCCTTTTCTTGCAGGCCGCCCCATCGATCTGTCGGGGTGCGTGTCGTTCACAACCCCGTTATTGGCTTGATAGCATGGACCGGTTCGCTCTAAGAAGCGGCCATGTCGATTTGGGACCGCCTCGGCGACTTCATCACGCGGGTATCGTCTTCAGCCTCGTCGGGCGTCGCCGATGTCGTGGAGGCCGTGCGCACGGTGTTTTCCGGCGATGCGGACCTGCGCCGCCGCGTCGCCTTTTCCGTGGCGATGATCGCGCTCTCGGCCAAGATGGCCAAGGCGGACGGCATCGTCACCCAGGATGAGGTGCGTGCCTTCCAGGAAATATTCGAAGTGCCGCCGAAGGAGACGCGCAACGTTGCGCGGCTGTTCGATCTCGCCCAGCGGGACGTTGCCGGTTTCGAAACCTATGCCGAGCGCATGGCACAATTGTGCGGTTCGGGGCATTCCAATTGCGTGATGCTGGAAGACATACTCGACGGCCTGTTCCACATCGCAAAGGCCGATGGGCTGGTGCATGAACGCGAAGGCATCTTCCTGCACCGTATCGCCGAGATCTTCCGCATCGACGAGGCGCATTACGAGTCGATCCTGGCCCGGCACGTCAATCTTGGCGCCGGCGACCCCTATGTCGTGCTCGGCATCGAGCGCGGCAAGCCGTTCGAGGAGGTCAGGAAGCGGTACCGCAAGCTGGTCTCCGACAACCATCCCGACCGGCTGATCGCGCGCGGCCTGCCGCAGGAATTCATCAAGATCGCCACGACCAGGGTCGCGGCGATCAACGCCGCCTATGAGATGATCGAGCGGGGCCTGCGGCACGTATGAGCGGCTTCCTGCCCGACGAGCCGAGTGCCGAGGTCAGGGTGTCGCCGAATTTTGGGCCAAGGCGCGATACGCCGAAACCCGACATGATCGTGCTGCACTATACCGGCATGCCGACAGGAGCCGGAGCGGAAGCCTGGCTGTGCGATCCGGCGAGCGAGGTTTCATCGCACTATCTCGTCCATGAGAATGGCCACATCGTGCAGATGGTCCGGGAAAGCGACCGCGCCTGGCATGCCGGCAAGAGTTCCTGGTTCGGACGCACCGATATCAATTCCTGCTCGGTGGGCATCGAGATCGTCAATCCTGGCCATTCGCTGGGCTATCCCGGGTTTCCCCAGCGCCAGATCGAGGCGGTGATCGGCCTGTGCAAGGGAATTGCCGCGCGGCATGCGATCCCCGCCACGCGGGTTCTGGCGCATTCCGACGTGGCACCGGGCCGCAAGATCGATCCGGGCGAGAAGTTCCCGTGGGCCGCCCTGTTCAAGGCCGGTGTCGGCCATCTCGTGCCGGCTGCACCCATCAGGCGCGGGACCGCGCTGAAGCCCGGCGATAGCGGTGCCGATGTCGAGGCGTTGCAGTCGATGCTGACGCTCTATGGCTACGGTGTCGAGATATCAGGTGTTTTCGACCATCAGACGCAAATTGTCGTCGAGGCCTTCCAACGGCATTTCCGGCCTCGCCTGGTCGACGGGCTGGCCGACGGCTCGACCATGCGTACGCTGCAGAAGTTGCTCGCCTCGGTGAGCGGCTAACCCACGGGCAGGGCGCCGCCCAAGTAATCTTTTTCCCGTGTCAGGTTACAAACTGTCACTCAAAGTGACTTGCCTCGCCTTCATTGACGCCAATTCGGGCCTCAAAGGGCAATTCGTACAGTTTGTCGGATCTCTAGCCCCCGGATGTTCCGCTATTAATCAAGCAGCGCCACGCGAAGATCTTCGCGTGGTCCAGACAGAACAGGATCACATGCAGAAATTGACCGTTGTAACGGCAGCTCTTGCTGCCGGCGTAGTGACTTTTGCCTTCAGCGCGGCTGATGCCGCGACATGGAGCCCACGGGCCGATCAGGGGCTCGTCGCGGTGACCACCAAGGGCAAGGCCATTTCAGCCAAAAGCAGCAGGAGCCCGAAGGCAACGGCGAAGCACGCTTCCGCCAGGGTGGAAAAGGCCAGCTGGACCAAGGCGAAGAAATCCTCCGCCAAAAGGCAGACGAAGCGTGGCCGCAAGACCGTCGACATGACGACGACGGCATCGATCGGTCTCAGGAATGTCGCGGCGTCGACGGCAGCGGTAGCCAGCAGCGGCCAGTATTCCGCGATCGTTGCCCGCTATGCGGCAAGCTACGGTGTTCCGGTGTCGCTGGCCAACGCCGTCATCACGATCGAGAGCAACTATCGGCCGAACATGGTCGGCAGTGCCGGCGAGATCGGCCTGATGCAGATCAAGCCGGCGACGGCGCGGATGATGGGCTACAACGGTTCGGCCAAGGGGCTCTTCGATCCCGACACCAACATCAAATACGGCATGAAGTATCTCGCTTTGGCGCAGAACCTCGGCGGCGGCACGACCTGCGGCACGATCCTGAAATACAATGCCGGCCACGCCGCGACGCGGATGAACCCGGTCTCGGCGGCTTATTGCAGCAAGGTCAAGGTTCAGATGGCCGCGCTTTGACGGCAAGTTGCGAGAGCCGGCGGACAAGCCGGCTTTTTCATTTGCGTTTTCCCGGCTGAACCCCTTTATACGCCTTGCCAGCTGGCTGGGCGGCCGCACTCGCAAACGCCGAAAGGCCGCGAGTGAGGAAAGTCCGGGCTCCATGGAGACACGGTGCCGGTTAATGGCCGGCGGGGGCGACCCCAGGGAAAGTGCCACAGAAAGCAAACCGCCACGACTTTGTCGGGGTAAGGGTGAAAGGGTGGGGTAAGAGCCCACCGCGCGACTGGCAACAGGAGCGGCACGGTAAACCCCACCGGGAGCAAAACCGAATAGGGGCGGTGCGAGGGGAAACCCTCGAGGGCTGTTTCCGGCTCACCGTCCGGGTAGGTTGCGTGAGGCGCATGGCAACATGCGCCCAAGATGAATGGCCGCCACGTTCTCGTCCCGCAAGGGGCGAGGGCCATACAGAACCCGGCTTACAGGCCAGCTGGCAGTTTCGCCCTCGAAGAGAAATCCTTTGAGATCAGCAGGTTGCGCCCCCGGGCGCGCCTGTTGATTCACGTCTTTTCGGCTATTCGCCAGGCAGGCCGCAAACCGGCCAACGCTTGAATCTGGTGCGATCAGCCGCTGATCCTGTCCAGCGATGCCTCGACGGCTTTCCAGAGTTCTTCGACCGGTTCACAGCCGATAGAGAGGCGGACAAAGCCTGATGGCACCGCATCGCCTCGCTTCGAGCGTCGCTCGGCCGAAGTGTGGACGCCGCCGAAGGAGGTCGCAGCCTCTATCAGGTGGCAATTGTTGATGAAATCCTCGGCCTTGTCCTCCGAGGCGAGTTCGAAGGAAATGAGGAAGCCGAAGCGCTCCATCTGGGCGCGCGCAAGGTTGTGCGACGGATCGCCATCGAGGCCGGGAAAACGCAGGCCACGCACCGCGCGATGTTCCCTCAGCCGTTGCGCGATCGTTTCGGCCGATGAGCACATGCGGTCAAAGCGCACCTCCAGTGTTTCGAGGCCGCGATGCACCAGCCAGGCTTCGAACGGCCCGGGAATGCCGCCGGCCATTGCGCGCCAGTCCGTCACCTTGGCGATTATGTCGGCGTTGCGGCTGGCGACATGGCCGAACAGCACGTCCGAATGGCCGTTGACCGCCTTGGTGTCGGCGGAGACGACGATATCGGCGCCGAAGTCGAGGGGACGCTGGCCGAATGGTGTCATCGTCGTGTTGTCGACGACAAGGATTCCGTTCTGTTCGTGGACAGCCCTGGCGATCGCCGAGATGTCGCAGATGTCCAGCCGTGGATTGGACGGGGTTTCCACGAAGACCAGCGAATAGCCTTTGAAGCCGCCGTCAAGGAAGGTCGGCGTCGGCCTGGTATCGCAGGTGATGCCGAGCGGCCTCAGGAAGCGTTCGGCCATCGCACGCGTGGCGTGATAGCCGTCCGCCGGCAGGAGCACGCGATCGCCCGATTTCAGGAGCGCGAAAAAAACCGAGGAAATCGCGCCCATTCCGGAGGGAAAACTCACGCATTGCGCGTCTTCCAAATGGCCGAGCACATGTTCCACGGCGCGCCAGGTTGGGTTGTCGTAGCGGCCATATTGATCGACCCCGGTCTCGACGCCCGGCGTGTGAAAGATCGAAGCCATGGTCAGCGGCAACGGGATCGGATCGCCGCTGGCGAAATCGCGGCTGCGCAAATGGGACAGTTCGGCGGCGCGTGACTTTGCCGTCTCGGACATGAGCTCGATCCTTGTTTTCTGGGCGGAAGGCGTCGCTCGACGCTATGCGCGCGGGTGATCGGCGGCAAGCCAGGTCTTTTGGGCCAGCGGGCTCTAAACGCTTCGTTAGGCTTAATGGATCATAAAGACGAGACGTGCCGTAACGGCTGCTCGGATTGGTCGCGATGCGCGTGTTTGTGAAGCCTATTCCCGTTGACGCCCATAGTACCCCATGATATCCCATCGAGACATCAAAGCCTTCGTTCCGCGTCAGGGTAAAGCGTACGCCAGTCGGGCAGCCGCGGCGGCTGCGCGTTTGCCGGTTTTTGCCCATGCGGGCGAGGTTGGTACGGGGCAGGGGACGCGCTGCGGCGGCGCGTACGAGACGATGAAGAGGGGTGCGGCGGCGCAAGCGGCTGTAGCGTTTAATGGACCGGTTTCTGTCGAACACGGTGAGCAGGATCGACGCGAAGGGACGGGTGTCCGTTCCGGCGCATTTCCGCGCCGTCGTGCAGAAGCGCGGCTATTCGGAACTCTACGCACTGCGCTGCCTGGACCTGCCGGCGATGGATGTCGGCGGGCTCGACCTGCTCGATCGCTACGAGCAGCGCATCGCGCTGGAAGATCCCTTCCTGCAGACGGCGGACGACATGTCGTTCTTCTGCCATGGCGACGGAACCTTCCTGAAACTCGACCAGGATGGCCGCATCACGATGAGCGATTTCATTCGCGAGCATACCGGCATCTCGGCGGAGGTGGCCTTTGTCGGGCGCGGCAATTTCTTTCAGATCTGGGAGCCGGGACGGCTTGCGGCCTATGGGGCGCAGGCGCGGGCCAGGCTTTTGCAGCTTCGGCAGGGGACGAAGCCTGGGGAGCGACCGGAATGACGGTGGGCCACGGCGATGACATCCACGCCGTTGGCGGATCGGTCCGCCACATTCCGGTCCTCCTTGGCGAAGTGCTCGAGGCACTGGCGCCGGCACAGGGCGACATCATCATCGACGGCACGTTCGGCGCCGGCGGCTACACCAAAGCCATTCTGGCGACTGGCGCTTCGGTCGTGGCGATCGACCGCGATCCCGATGCCATCGCCGCCGGGCGCGATCTCGAGGCGCAATCGGGCGGCCGGCTGAGGCTGGTGCAGGCGCCGTTCTCGACGCTGGACGAGCATGTCGAAAGCGCCGATGGCGTCGTGCTCGACATCGGCGTGTCCTCCATGCAGCTCGACCAGGCCGAGCGTGGCTTTTCCTTCCGTTTCGACGGGCCGCTCGACATGCGCATGGCGCAGGCTGGCTTGAGCGCCGCCGATGTCGTCAACAGTTTCAAGCCGGGCGATCTTGCCCGCATCTTCGGCTTCCTCGGCGAGGAGCGCCACGCCGGCCGCATCGCCCGCATGATCGAGGCGCGCCGCGAAAAGAAGCCATTCGAGCGCACGCTGGAACTGGCCGATGCGATCGAGACGCATATCGGCCGCGCGCCGAAGGACAAGATCCATCCGGCCACCCGCGTCTTCCAGGCGCTGCGGATCTACGTCAACGATGAGCTCGGCGAACTGGCCAAGGCGCTGTTCGCGGCCGAACGCGCGCTGAAGCCCGGCGGGCGGCTCGTCGTGGTGACGTTCCATTCGCTGGAAGACCGTATCGTCAAGCGCTTCATAGCCGACCGCGCGGATGTCGCCACCGGCTCACGTCACCTGCCCGAGGCGCATGCCCGCACCGCGACTTTCCGCAAGGCCGGCGGCGGCGTGACGGCTGATGATGCCGAGGTCGCTGCCAATCCGCGCGCCCGCTCGGCTAGGCTGCGCGCGGCGATCCGCACCGAGGCGCCGGCGCGCGCCGGCGATTTTTCGATTTTCGGCCTTCCAAAGCTTCCCGGCATCGATCGGCCGGGGGAGAGGTAAGCACGTGTTCCGTACCAGCGACATTGTCCTGATCGCCGTCATGGTTTCGGCGGCGGCCCTGACCTACAAGACCAAGCGCGAGGCCGAGGACCAGTTGGCGGCGGTGCAGAAGATCCACAACCAGATACGCTACGAGGAGGAGACGATCGACCTGCTCAAGGCCGACTGGAGCCTGCTCACCCAGCCGTCGCGGCTGCAGAAGCTCGCCGAACTCTACAAGTCGCAGCTCGCGCTCGAGCCGGTCAGCGCCCGCCAGATCGTCGGCTTGAGCGACCTGCCGGCCAAGGCCCTGGACATCCAGGACATTCTGAACGGACGCCAGGGCGGCATGGCCGACAATTCCGACAAGGCGCCCGCTGACGGCAAGGACCCCGTCGTGACCGGAGGCATCGCCCAATGATCGGCAAACTGCTGAAGCGTCGCGCCAGGACGGTTGAAGACGGATCGATCGTCGTCGAGGGCGCCCGCAAGGCGACCGGCGGCAAGGGCAAGGCGCGCATCGTGATGACGATGGCGGTGTTCTTCGGCATCTTCTCGACCATTTCAGGACGGCTGGTCTATCTCGGCTTCCAGACGCCTGACCTGTCGGGCGGCCCGCAGAGCCGGATCACCGCCTCGCGGCCCGATATTGTCGACCGCAATGGCGAAGTGCTGGCGACCGACATCAAGACGGCGTCGCTGTTCGCAGAGCCGCGCCGCATCGTCGATGCCGACGAGGCGATCGAGAAGCTGTCGACCGTGCTGCCCGAGATCGATTACGAGCAGACCTACCACAAGCTCAAGAGCGGCGCCGGCTTCGTCTGGCTGCAGCGGCAGCTGACGCCCAAGCAGCAGGCCGACATCATGCAGCTCGGCATTCCCGGTTTCGGCTTCCGCACGGAGAAGCGCCGTTTCTATCCGAGCGGCGAAACCTCGTCCTACATTGTCGGTCTGACCAACATCGACAACCAGGGCATCTCCGGCATGGAGAAATATATCGACGAGCAGGGCCTGAGCGACCTGCAGGCGTCGGGCCTGGCGGTGGCCAAGGATCTCAAGCCGGTCAAGCTGTCGATCGATCTGCGCGTCCAGCATGTGGTGCGCGACGAGATCGCCGCCGGCCTGGAGCGCTATCGCGCGCTCGGCGCCGGCGCGGTCGTGCTCAACGTCAAGACCGGCGAAGTGGTGGCCATGGCCTCGGTGCCGGATTTCGATCCGAACAATCCCTACAATGCACAGGAGAAGGACCGGCTGAACCGTATGTCGGCGGGCCTCTATGAGATGGGCTCGACCTTCAAGAGCTTCACCTCGGCGATGGCGCTCGATTCCGGCAAGGCGACGATGAACAGTCGTTTCGATGCGTCGCATCCGATCCGGGTCGGCCATCAGGCCATTCACGATTTCCACGGCAAGAACCGTGTGCTGTCCTTGCCCGAGGTGTTCCTCTATTCGTCCAACATCGGTTCGGCCAGGGAGGCCGAACTGGTGGGCATCGAGGGGCACCGGGAATTCCTGCATCGCCTTGGCATCCTGGAAAGGATGCAGACCGAACTCCCCGAAGTCGCCCGCCCGACCGAACCGAAGGTCTGGAAACAGGTCAATTCGTTCACCATTGCCTTCGGCCACGGCGTATCGACGACGCCGCTGCAAGCGGCTGTCGGCTGCGCGGCGCTGATGAATGGCGGCTATTTGATGAATCCGACCTTCCTGGTGCGCACGCAGCAGGAGGCGATGGCGATTGCCAAAAAAGTCGTCAGCGAAAAGACGGTCGAGGGCATGCGGTATCTCTATTCGCTCAACGCCGAGAAGGGTTCGGCCAGAAACGCCAGAGTCCCCGGCTACCGCGTTGGCGGCAAGACCGGAACGGCCGAGAAGGTCATCAACGGCCGCTACTCTAAGGAATTGAATTTCAACACCTTCGTCGCCGCCTTCCCGATAGACGATCCGCAATATCTGGTGTTTACGATCGCCGATGCTCCGCACCCGGAAAAGCCCGGCATGACCGACGTCGCGGCCGCGAATGCGGGCGTCATGGCGGGTAATATCATCAGGCGGTCGGCGGCCATGCTTGGCGTGAAACCAGATTTCAGCCATGAAAATGGTGCAACGTTGGTTTCCTATGAGTGATTCTTAGGGCGCGCCGGCGACTGCGCGCTATTTTATTGCGGTGAACGGAACTCGATGAAGCTCAGAGATCTAGCCGGTGTCCTGCCAGTCGAAGGAACAGCTTCCGCCGATCTGGAGGTTACCGGGATTTCGTCCGATTCCCGCCAGGTCAAACCGGGCGTGGTCTTTTTTGCGCTCGCCGGCACCAAGGCGGACGGCGCGGCCTACGCTGCCGACGCGGCCAGGCGGGGCGCGCTGGCGGTCGTGACAAGCAAGGGCAGTTCCGTCGACGGACTGCCGGTTCCGGTGCTGGCGGTCGACGATCCACGCCTGGCGCTGGCGCTGAGTGCTGCCCGCTATTTCGGCAAGCAGCCGCGGACCATGGTCGCGGTGACCGGCACCAGCGGCAAGACCTCGGTCGCCGCCTTCACCAGGCAGATCTGGGAGCAGGCGGGCTATGCCGCGGCTTCGATAGGCACCACCGGCGTGGTGGCGCCCGGCCGAAATGAGTATGGCTCGCTGACGACGCCCGATCCGGTCGCCCTGCATCAGCTGCTGCGGGAATTGGCCGATGCCGGCGTCACCCACGCTTCGATGGAAGCCTCCAGCCATGGGCTCGACCAGCGCCGTCTCGACGGCGTCAAGCTCGCCGCCGGCGGCTTCACCAATCTTGGCCGCGACCACATGGATTACCATCCGACGGTCGAGGATTATCACCGCGCCAAACTGCGCCTGTTCGACACGCTGCTGCCGAAAGGCGCGCCGGCGGTGATCTTCGCCGACGATCCCTGGTCGGCGCCGACCATCCAGGCGGCACAGGCTGCCGGGCTCAAGGTGCTGACGGTTGGCCGCCATGGCGATTTCCTGACGCTGAAGCGAGTCGAACACGAACGCCATCGCCAGCGCGCCGAGGTCGAGGCCGAGGGCGTGCTCTACGAAATCGACCTGCCGCTGGCCGGCGATTTCCAGATTTCGAACGCGCTGGTTTCGGCTGGGCTTGCGATTTCCACCGGAACGCCTGTCACCAAGGCATTGGCCGCATTGGAGAAATTGAAGGGCGCACCGGGCCGGCTCGACCTCGTCGGCACCACCGCCAGCGGTGCGCCGGTCTATGTCGACTATGCCCACAAGCCGGATGCGCTGGAAAATGTGCTGGCTTCGGTACGCCCGTTCACCACCGGTCGCGTGATGGTCGTGTTCGGCTGCGGCGGCGACCGCGACCGGGGCAAGAGGCCGATCATGGGCGAGATCGCGACCCGGCTTGCCGACGTCGTCATCGTTACCGACGACAATCCGCGCTCCGAAGTGCCCGAAACGATCCGCGCCGCCATTCTGGCCGCCGCGCCCGGCGCCATCGAGATCGGCGACCGCCGCAAGGCGATCCACGAGGCTGTCGGCATGCTTCATGCCGGCGACACGCTGATCGTGGCCGGCAAAGGGCACGAGGAAGGCCAGACGATCGGCTCCGAAACCTTGCATTTTTCAGACCATGAGGAAGTCCGCGCGGCGCTGCGGGAGCGTGCCGCATGAGTTTGCTGTGGACCTCCGAGGCGCTGGTTGCCGCCATGGACGGGCGGCCGCTCGGGCCTATGCCCGAAGGCATATCGGGCATTTCGATCGACAGCCGCAGCCTGCAGCCGGGTGACGCCTTCTTCGCCATCAAGGGCGAGGCGATGGATGGCCACGACTTCGCCACCGCGGCCATCAAGGCCGGCGCCGGCGTGCTGGTGGTGGCGGAAGGCAAGCTGCCGTCGCTCGGCCGGCTGACGGCGCCGATCATCGTCGTCGAGGATGTGCTGGTCGCATTGGAAAAGCTCGGCGTCGCGGCTCGCGCCCGCTCCCGGGCCAAGATCATCGCGGTGACCGGTTCGGCCGGCAAGACCACGACCAAGGAAGCGTTGCGCCATGTGCTGTCGGCGGTCGGCAAGGTGCATGCCTCGGCGCAGTCCTTCAACAACCATTGGGGCGTGCCGCTGACGCTCGCGCGCATGCCGGACGATTGCGACTATGCCGTCTTCGAGATCGGCATGAACCATCCCGACGAGATCCGGCCGCTGGTGAAGATGGTGCGGCCGCATGTCGCCATCGTCACCATCATCGCGGCGGCGCATCTCGGCTTCTTCCGCAATCTCGATGAGATCGCCAAGGCCAAGGCCGAGATTTTCGAAGGGCTGGAGCCCGAGGGCGCCGCCGTCCTCAACCGCGACGATGCGCGCTTCAAGCTGCTCGACAAGATGGCGCATGCCGCCGGCGTCGAGCATGTCTACGGCTTCGGCGAGAATGCGCGCTCGACCTTCAAGCTCACCAAATGCGAATTGCATGCCGACCATTCCGACATCGCCGCCCGGATAGGCGGTCGTGACATGATCGCCCGCATCGGTGCGCCCGGCCGGCACATGGTGCAGAACGTGCTGGCGGTGCTGGGCGCGGCGCAACTGGTCGGCGCCGATCTCGACAAGGTGGCAATCGCACTGGCCGATCTCTCGGCGGAGCGCGGCCGTGGCAAACGCCATGTGCTGCGGCACCCACAAGGGCCGATCACGCTGATCGACGAGAGCTACAACGCCAATCCGGCTTCGATGGCGGCGGCCATGGCGCTGCTCAACGCGACGCCGGTGGCGGGTGAGGGGCGCCGTATCGCCGTGCTCGGCGATATGCTGGAACTCGGCGAGCATTCAGCGAAGCTGCATGCCGCCCTTGCCGATCTCATCGTCGGGACCGGCACCCAGACCGTGTTTCTCGGCGGTCCTGAAATGCGGGCATTGGCGCAAGCGCTGCCCGAAGACATCAAGACGGAATACCGCGCCGGCGTCGAGGAACTGAAGCCGGTGCTGCTTGCCGCGCTGAAGCCTGGCGACGTGGTGATGATCAAATCGTCGAAGGGCATCGGTTTTGCAAAACTGGTCGATGCGCTGCTGGGCAAATACCCGGCTGAAACCACAACCAGCAAACTGACCTAGTCAAGTCGGGGGACGAAAGCGCATGTTTACACTGCTGGTCGATTTCGCGGACAAGATCTCGGTCTTCAATGTCTTCCGCTACATCACGTTCCGCACCGGCGGGGCGCTGATCACCTCTGCGCTGATCGTCTTCATCTTTGGGCCGACCATCATCAATTCGCTGCGGCTCAGGCAAGGCAAGGGCCAGCCGATCCGCGCCGATGGACCGCAGACGCATTTCAAGAAGGCCGGTACACCGACCATGGGCGGGCTGATGATCCTGTCCGGCATCATCGGCTCGTCGCTCCTGTGGGCGAACCTGTCGAGCATCTATGTCTGGGTGGTGCTGCTGGTGACGCTGGGCTTCGGCTCGATCGGCTTCTATGACGACTATCTGAAGGTGACCAAGCAGTCGCATCTGGGTTTCTCCGGCAAGGCGCGGCTCGGGCTCGAATTCATCATCGCCGGCATCGCCGCCTGGGTGATCATGCATAACGGCCAGGCGCCGTTCTCCTCGTCGCTGACATTCCCCTTCGCCAAGGAATTCATCATCAACCTCGGCTGGTTCTTCATCCCGTTCTCCTGCTTCGTCATCGTTGGCGCCGGCAATGCGGTGAACCTGACCGACGGCCTCGATGGACTGGCGATCGTGCCGATCATGATCGCGGCGGCCTCCTTCGGGGTCATCGCCTATCTCTCGGGCAACGCGGTGTTCGCCGAATATCTGCAGATCCATTTCGTTCCCGGCACCGGTGAACTGGCGGTCGTGCTCGGCGCCGTCATCGGCGCCGGCCTCGGCTTCCTCTGGTTCAACGCACCGCCGGCGGCGATCTTCATGGGCGACACTGGTTCGTTGGCCATGGGCGGCCTGATCGGCACGGTGGCGGTCGCCACCAAGCATGAGATCGTGCTGGTCATCGTCGGCGGCCTGTTCGTGGTCGAAATCCTGTCGGTGATCATCCAGGTCGGCTACTTCAAGATGACCGGCAAGCGCGTGTTCCTGATGGCGCCGATCCACCATCATTTCGAAAAGCTCGGCTGGACCGAGAGCCAGGTGGTGATCCGCTTCTGGATCATCGCCGTCATCCTGGCGCTGGTCGGCCTCTCCACCCTGAAGCTCAGATAGGAAGCCCTCCCTTGATCCCCGCCGCATCCTTCGCAGGCAAACACGTTTCGCTCTTCGGCCTCGGCGGCTCGGGGATCGCGACCGCGCGGGCATTGATCGAGGGTGGCGCGCAGGTGCTTGCCTGGGACGACAATCCCGACAGCGTCGCCAAGGCAGCCGCCACCGGCATCGCAACCGCCGATCTGCGTGGCGCCGACTGGGCGAAATTCTCCGCCTTCGTGCTGTCGCCGGGCGTGCCGCTGACGCATCCCAAGCCGCATTGGACGGTCGAACTGGCGAAGGGCGCCGGCGTCGAGATCATCGGCGACATCGAGCTTTTCTGCCGGGAGCGGACGCTGAGCGCGCCGACGTCGCCTTTCATCGCCATCACCGGCACCAACGGCAAGTCGACGACCACGGCGCTGACGGCGCATATCCTCAAATCGGCAGGCCGCGACACCCAGATGGGCGGCAATATCGGCCGCGCGGTGATGACGCTCGATCCGCCGAAGCCCGATCGCCACTATGTCGTCGAGTGCTCGTCCTACCAGATCGACCTCGCGCCCTCGATCAATCCGACCGCCGGCATCCTGCTCAACCTGACGCCCGACCATCTCGACCGCCACGGCACCATGCAGCACTACGCCTCGATCAAGGAGCGGCTGGTGGCGGGCAGCGAGACGGCGATCATCGGCATCGACGATTCCTGGTGCGCGCAGATCGCCGAGCGGCTGGAGCGGGCAGGCCGGCAGGTCATCCGCATTTCCAAGCGGCTGCCATTGACCGACGGCTATTTCGCCGACGGCACCAATCTGATGGAGGCCGTGCACGGCCGCTACAGCAAGGTCGCCTTCCTCGAAGGCATAGGTTCGCTGCGCGGCCAGCACAATGCGCAGAACGCGCTTGCCGCGGTCGCCGCTTGCCTGAAGGTCGGGCTCGACCTCGGCGAGATACAGTCCGGGCTCGAAAGCTTTCCGGGCCTCGCGCACCGCATGGAGCAGGTCGGCCGCAAGGACCACGTGCTGTTCATCAACGATTCCAAGGCGACCAATGCCGACGCGGCAGCACCCGCGCTGTCGAGCTTCCCGCGCATCTACTGGATCGCCGGCGGCCTGCCCAAGGAGGGCGGCATCGAGCCGCTGCGCGGTTTCTTCCCGCGCATCGCCAAGGCCTATCTGATCGGCGAGGCCGCCCCTGCCTTTTCGGCGACGCTGGGCGAGGCGGTGCCCTACGAGATCTCGGGCACGCTGGCCGCGGCGGTCGAGCACGCCGCGCACGATGCAGCAAAGGACGACAGCGGCGAAGTGGTGGTGCTGCTGTCGCCGGCCTGCGCCAGTTTCGACCAGTTCAAGAATTTCGAAGTTCGCGGCGAAGCCTTCAGGCAAGCTGCGAGCGCTATAGATGGCGTCAAACCCATCGGAGGGGCACGATAATGCAGAGCCGTCTCGATAAAAGTCCTGTCGCAACCTGGTGGTGGACGATCGATCGCTGGTTCCTGGCGGCGTTCCTGTCGCTGATGGGGCTGGGCATCGTCTTGTCCTTCGCCGCCAGCCCGGCGGTGGCCGAGCGCATCGGCCTCGACAGTTTCCATTTCGCCACCAGGCAGATCGTCTTCACCGTGCCGGCGCTCGGCGTGATGCTGGCTGTCTCCTTCCTCGATTCCAGGCAGATCCGGCGCATGTCGCTGATCATGCTGTGCCTGATGCTGGTGCTGATGGTGGCGGTGCTCTATATCGGCGTCGAGGTGAAGGGCGCGCGGCGCTGGGTCTCGCTCGCCGGCCTGTCGATCCAGCCCTCGGAATTCCTGAAGCCGGCCTTCGTCATCATGTGCGCCTGGCTGTTCGCCGAGCACAAGCGCCAGCCCGATATTCCGGGCAATTTGTTCGCCATGCTGCTCCTGGTGCTGGTCGTGTCGCTGCTGGTGGCGCAGCCGGACCTCGGCCAGACCATGCTGACGACGGGCACCTGGGGCATCATGTTCTTCATGGCGGGGCTGCCCTGGCTGTGGATCATCGTGCTGGGCGCGGCCGGCGTCGGCGGCGTCTTCGCCGCCTATACGGTGTTTCCGCACGTTGCCTTGCGCATCGACAAGTTCCTCACCGGCGAGGGCGACACGTTCCAGGTCGACATGGGGCGGGACGCGCTGATCAATGGTGGCTGGTTCGGCGTCGGGCCGGGCGAGGGCACGGTCAAGCGGGTCATTCCCGACAGCCATGCCGACTTCGTCTTCTCGGTCGCGGGCGAGGAATTCGGGTTGATCATGTGTTTCTTCATCATGTCGATCTTCGCCTTCATCGTGCTGCGCGGCCTCAACACGGCGCTCAAGGAACATGACGACTTCACCCGCTATGCGGTCGGCGGCCTCGTCACCGTGTTCGGGCTGCAGGCCGTCATCAACATGTGCGTCAACCTGCAGCTGGTGCCCGCCAAGGGCATGACGCTGCCCTTCATCTCCTACGGCGGCTCCTCGCAGATCGCCATCGCCATTTCGATGGGCATGGTGCTGGCGCTGACACGCAAGCGGCCGGAGAAGCGCAAGCAGATGGGTTTTGCGCTGCCGCACCGCGCTTTGCCGGCGGAGTGACATGGCGAGGGGTGTCATCCTTCTCGCGGCGGGCGGAACCGGCGGACATCTGTTTCCGGCCGAGGCGCTGGCGCATGAACTCATCGAGCGCGGCTGGACGGTGCATCTGGCGACCGACGATCGCGCCGAGCGATTTGCCGGCCATTTCCCGGCTGCCGCCATCCATCCGATCCAGTCGGCGACGATGGGCTCGAAAAATCCGATTGCCGTGCTTGGCGCCTTCTGGAAGATCTGGCGCGGCGTGCGTCAGGCCTCGGCCATTATCGGCCGGATCAAGCCGGATGCGGTGGTCGGTTTTGGCGGCTATCCGACCCTGCCGCCGCTTTATGCGGCGACGCGGCGCAAGGTGCCGACGCTGATACATGAGCAGAACGCGGTGATGGGGCGCGCCAACCGGGCGCTGGCCGGCCGCGTCGATGCCATCGCCGGCGGCTTCCTGCCGCAGGATACGAGCGCCATCGGTGAAAAGACGGTGACGACAGGCAATCCGGTCAGGCCGGCGGTGCTGGAAGCGGCCAGGACGCCTTACGTGGCATCGGCCGGGGAGGAGCCGTTCCGCCTGCTGGTGTTCGGCGGCAGCCAGGGCGCGCAGTTCTTTTCCGATGCCATGCCGGGGGCCATCGCGCTGCTTTCGGATGCACAGCGCAAGCGGCTGGTGATCACGCAGCAGGCACGCGCGGATGACGTGGCGCGGGTTAAGGCGGCCTATGCCGCGCTTGGCGTCGCCGTCGAGGTCTCGCCCTTCTTCACCGACATGGCGGCGCGCATGGCGGCGGCGCATCTGGTGATCTCGCGCTCCGGCGCCTCGACCGTCTCGGAGATCGCCGTCATCGGCCGGCCGGCGCTGCTGGTGCCCTATCCCTATGCGCTCGACCACGACCAGGCGGCGAACGCGGCAGCCCTGGCCGCTGCCGGCGGCGGCGAGGTGCACCCGCAATCGACGCTGTCGCCCGAGCGCATCGCGGCCCTCATTGGCGGGCTGATGGACATGCCTGAGCGGCTGGCGGCGATGGCCGCGCGCGCGAAATCGGCCGGCAGGCCGGATGCGGCACGGTTGCTCGCCGATCTCACAGAGGCTATTGCGTCCCAAAAAACCGTTTCGGATTTCAGGAAGGGGACGCAAGCATGAAGATGCCGCAGACCATCGGCCTCGTGCATTTCATCGGTATTGGCGGCATCGGCATGAGCGGCATCGCCGAGGTGCTGCACAATCTCGGCTACAAGGTGCAAGGGTCCGACCAGGCCGAAAGCGCCAATGTGCAGCGGCTGCGCGACAAGGGCATCGAATGCTTCGTCGGCCACAAGGCCGAGAATCTCGGCGATGCCGAGGTGGTGGTCGTCTCGACGGCGATCAAGAAGACCAATCCGGAGCTGAAGGCCGCGCGCGAAAAGCTGCTGCCGATCGTGCGCCGTGCCGAGATGCTGGCCGAACTGATGCGCTTTCGCCAGGCGGTGGCGATCGGCGGCACGCATGGCAAGACGACGACAACCTCGATGGTGGCGACCTTGCTGGAGGCCGGCGGGCTCGATCCGACCGTCATCAATGGTGGCATCATCAACGCCTATGGCACCAATGCCCGCATGGGGGACGGCGAGTGGATGGTGGTCGAGGCCGACGAGAGCGACGGCACCTTCCTCAAGCTGCCGGCCGAAATCGCCGTCGTCACCAACATCGATCCCGAGCATCTCGACCACTATGGCAGCTTCGACAAGGTGCGCGAGGCCTTCCGCCAGTTCGTCGAGAATGTGCCGTTCTACGGATTCGGCGTGATGTGCACCGACCATCCGGAAGTGCAGGCGCTGGTCGGCCGCATCGAGGACCGCCGGGTCATCACCTATGGCGAGAACGCGCAGGCCGATGTGCGCTTCACCAACCACCGCATGGCGGGCGCCACATCCGAGTTCGACGTGGTGATCCGCGACCGCAAGACCGGCAGCCAGGACACGATTTCAGGCTTGCGCCTGCCGATGCCCGGCCGCCACAATGTCTCGAACGCGACCGCGGCCATCGCCGTCGCGCATGAGCTCGGCCTGTCCGCCGAGGCGATCAAGAAGGGCCTGTCGTCCTTCGCCGGCGTCAAGCGCCGCTTCACCCATACCGGGTCCTGGAACGGCGTCGATGTGTTCGATGATTACGGTCACCATCCGGTCGAGATCTCGGCGGTGCTGAAGGCGGCGCGCAGCGCCACCAAGGGGCGCGTCATCGCCATTGCCCAGCCGCACCGCTTCACCCGGCTGCACGATCTGTTCAACGAGTTCTCCGCCTGCTTCAACGACGCCGACACGGTGATGGTGGCGCCGGTCTATGCTGCCGGCGAAGACCCGATCGACGGCGTCACCTCCGATGAGCTGGTGTCGCGCATCCGCGCCGGCGGGCATCGCGACGCGCGCTACATAGAAGGGCCAACAGCGATCGCGCCGATCATTCGCGACCTGGCCAAGCCCGGCGACTTCGTCGTCTTTCTCGGCGCCGGCAACATCACCCAATGGGCCTATGCTCTGCCAAAGGAGCTTGCCGCCTCATGATGCACGGCCAGGCCCTGATCGACAAACTCGGCGACCGGCTCGCCGGCCTGCGCGGCCGTCTCACGCCGAACGCCGAGATGGACAAGATCACCTGGTTCCGCGCCGGCGGCCTGGCCGAGGTGCTGTTCCAGCCGGCCGACGAAGAAGACCTTGCCGCGTTCCTGCGCGCGGTCCCCGAAGAGATACCTCTTACAGTCGTCGGTGTCGGCTCGAACCTTCTGGTCAGGGACGGCGGCATTCCAGGTTTCGTCATCCGGCTTTCGGCCAAGGGCTTTGGCGAGGCCGAAATCGTTTCGCCGATCAGGATCAAGGCGGGTGCCGCCACGCCCGACAAGCGTGTCGCGGCCCTGGCGCTGGAAGGCGGCATTGGCGGCTTCCATTTCTACCACGGCATTCCGGGCGCCATCGGTGGGGCGCTGAGGATGAATGCCGGCGCCAATGGCGTCGAGACGCGCGAGCGCGTCGTCGAGGTACGCGCGCTCGACCGCAAGGGCAATGTCCAGACATTGAGCAATGCCGAGATGGGCTATGCCTATCGCCATTCGTCCGCCCCTGCCGGGCTGATCTTCACCTCGGCTGTGTTCGAAGGCTTTGCCGAGGACAAGGCCACGATCAAGGCGGCGATGGACGCGGTGCAGAATCACCGCGAGACCGTGCAGCCGATCCGCGAGAAGACCGGCGGCTCGACCTTCAAGAATCCCGAAGGCACGTCGGCCTGGAAGGAGATCGACAAGGCGGGTTGCCGCGGCCTGATGATCGGCGGCGCGCAGATGTCGCCGATGCACTGCAATTTCATGATCAACACCGGCACCGCGACCGGCTACGACCTCGAATATCTCGGCGAGACGGTGCGCGCGCGGGTGCTCGAGCATTCGGGCATCCGGCTGCAGTGGGAGATCAAGCGCATCGGCAATTTCCGACCCGGCCACGCCGTGCAGGAGTTTCTCGGCCAGCTCCTCTAGCTACGCTGATATTCAGGTGATGCCGGCCTGTAAACGACGGCCTTCTCCGCTTCCGGTGCTCACGGACCCGAATGTCCGCTCCGGTTCTCGAAGCCCATCGTTTTCGACTCGGCCTGACCTGAATCTCAACGCACCTTCGCTGTTCATGAAGTTCATGTGATGCATGAACTTCCACGCGTTCCCGGAACGCGCAAAACCGTTGCTCCAGGGACTCACCGGCACGGTTTTCGCAGCCATTTTCTCAGAAAGTGAATCTCTCGGAATCATAAGCACTTGCCAGTGAATCAACTCTCTGATTCTCTGCTCAAAAGCGTTTCCTGATTTGAGTCGTTCGACGCGTTACCCGCGTTTTCCGTCTGGGGGGGGGCAACCTGCCGGGAGACTCGGACTCAATGTTGCGGAAATCTTGGTTTTTGGTCCGCCGTGAGAGGGGATGACGGGGAATGAAAAGCAAGCATGTGGCCGTCCTGCTGGGAGGTTTTTCGTCCGAGCGGCCCGTGTCCCTGTCCTCCGGAAAGGCCTGTGCCGATGCGCTGGAGAGTGAGGGTTATCAGGTCACCCGCGTCGATGTCGGGCGCGATGTCGGTTCGGTTCTTGCCGAGCTCAAGCCTGACGTCGCCTTCAATGCGCTGCACGGCCCGTTCGGCGAGGATGGCACCATTCAGGGCATCCTCGAATATCTCGGCATTCCCTATACCCATTCCGGCGTGCTCTCCTCGGCGCTCGCCATGAACAAGGAGCAGGCGAAGAAGATCGTCAAAACGGTCGGCGTTCCCGTCGCCGAATCGAAGGTCGCCAATCGCTTCGCCATCCAGAACAAGCACCCGATGAAGCCGCCCTATGTGATCAAGCCGGTCAACGAGGGGTCGAGCTTCGGCGTCGTCATTGTGTCGGAAGGACAGTCGCATCCGCCACAGGTCGTCGGGTCGTCCGAATGGAAATATGGCGATACCGTCATGGTCGAGCGCTACATCCACGGGCGCGAGCTGACCTGCGCCGTCATGGGCGATGTGGCGCTCGGGGTCTGCGAGATCATCCCGACCGGCCATTCCTTCTACGATTACGATTCAAAATATGTCGCGGGCGGATCAAAACACGAATGCCCCGCAAAAGTTTCACCGAATATTTACCAAAAAATACAGACACTGGCGCTCAAGGCTCACCAAGCTGTCGGCTGTCGGGGCGTTTCCCGGTCGGACTTCCGTTATGACGATCGTCACTCCGAAAATGGCGAAGTTGTATGGCTCGAGGTCAACACTCAGCCGGGCATGACGCCGACGTCTCTGGTGCCTGAAATCGCGGCCCATGCCGGGCATTCGTTTGGTGAGTTGTTGAGTTGGATGGTGGAGGACGCTTCGTGTCTGCGTTGAAATGGGGACAAGGCAAGGGGAAGGGCGCGGCCGGGCCGTCGCTGTTCGGCTTGTCGTTGTCATCAGGCCATTTCGTGCTGCCGCGCGTGCTTCGCCGCCCGGTGCGCATCCTGGCGCGCCTGGGCGATGGTGAATTCGAGGCGCCGCGCTTCTCCGCCGCGATGATGTCGGCGGTGCTGCTCGCTTCAAGCGGCGCCTATGGTGCCTATCTCGGTGGCCATGCCGACGGCATCATCCAGAGCATCACCGCCCGCACCGGCTTTGCCGTCGATCAGGTCAAGGTGGTCGGCAACCGCCAGACCTCCGAGATCGACATTCTCGACAGGCTCGAACTCGACGGCTGGACCTCGCTGATCGGCTTCGACGCCGAGGCCGCGCGCGAGCGCATCTCCGGCCTGCCGTGGATCGAAATGGCGGCGGTGCGCAAGGTCTATCCGCATACGCTGGAAGTGCGCGTCGAGGAGCGCGAGGCTTTCGCGCTCTGGCAGCAGGGCAATGATCTCTCGGTCATCGAGAAGGATGGCGCGGTCATCGCGCCGTTCTCCGGCGGCAAGCAGGTGCTGCTGCCGCTGCTGATCGGCGAGGGCGCGCCGGCCAAGGCGCCTGACTTCCTGGCCAAGGTCGAAAAATACCCCGACCTGGCGACTCGCGTAAAAGGCTATATCCGCGTTGGCGACCGCCGCTGGGACCTGAAGCTGGACAACGGCATCACCGTCAAGCTGCCCGAGGACGAGGAAGACCAGGCGCTCGCCGAACTGGTCAAGATGGATAAGGACAAGGGGCTTTTGTCGCGCGACATCGCTGCTGTCGACATGCGCCTGACAGACCGGCTGGTCGTGGAACTGACGCCCGAAGCGGCGACGCAGCGCGAGGCCGCGCTCAACGAGAAGCCGAAGACCCTCAAGCGCACCTCGGAGAAGAAAATATGAGCTGGCTTGGCGGTTCAGGCGATGCCTCGTCGCGCCGGTCCGGCACTCTGACAGTGCTGGATGTCGGCTCGAACAAGGTCTGCTGCATGGTGGCCAAGCTCAAGCCGAATGATGACGGCAAGCTGTTGCGCGGCCGCTCGCACCGGATCCAGGTGATCGGTATCGGCCATCAGAAGTCGCAGGGCGTGAAGTCGGGCGTGGTCGTCGATCTTGACCGGGCCGAGCATGCCATCCGCCTGTCCGTCGACGCCGCCGAGCGCATGGCGGGGCTGACGGTCGATTCGCTCATCGTCAACATGACCGCCGGCCGGCTGAAGAGCGAGAGCTTCTCGGCGACCATCAACCTTGGCGGCCACGAGGCCGACGAGGCCGACATCAAGCGCGTGCTCGGCGCCGGCGCCAAGCAGGCGCTCAAGGCCGAGCGCGAGGTGATCCATTCGCTGCCGGTCGGCTTCTCGCTCGATGCCGAGCGCGGCGTGCGCGATCCGCGCGGCATGGTCGGCGATGCGCTTGGCGTCGACATGCATGTGCTGACGGGTGACGCAGCACCCATGCGCAACCTCGAACTCTCCATCAACCGTTCGCACCTGTCGGTCGAGCGCATGGTGGCGACGCCCTATGCCAGCGGACTGGCGGCTCTGGTCGACGACGAGCTGGAGCTGGGCGCCGCCTGCATCGACATGGGCGGTGGCACGACGACGATCTCGGTGTTTTCGGAAGGCAAGTTCGTCCATGGCGATGCGATCGCCATCGGCGGCAACCACGTCACGCTCGACATGGCCAAGGGGCTCTCGACCTCGCTCGACGCCGCCGAACGGCTGAAGGTCATGCATGGTTCGGCGCTGCCGGGCAGCGCGGACGACCGCGACCTGGTCTCGATCCAGCCGATCGGCGACGATGGCGACGTGCCGCTGCAGATCCCGCGTTCGGTGATGACGCGCATCGTGCGCGCCCGCATCGACGAGACACTCGAATTGCTGCGCGACCGGCTGAACAAGTCCGGCTACGGCAACGCGGTCGGCAAGCGCGTCGTGCTCACCGGCGGCGCCAGCCAGCTGGCTGGCCTGCCGGAGGCGGCGCGCCGCATCCTGGGGCGCAACGTGCGCATCGGCCGCCCGCTCGGCGTGGCGGGCCTGCCCGAAGCGGCAAAGGGGCCGGCCTTCTCGGCCGCCGTCGGGCTTCTGATCTATCCGCAGATGGCGAGTTTCGAGAGCCATCCTGCAAAAGGCATTTCCGGTCTCAGGATGACCGGAACGGGTGGAAAACTGCATCGCATGAGTCAGTGGTTGAGAGACAGTTTCTAATTGACGGGGACAGCCCCATAGGCGGCCGCGGCGGCGAAGCGGCGTGAAAGGCAAAGGACGGAGACAATGACCATCAATCTGCAAAAGCCGGACATCACCGAGCTTAAGCCGCGCATCACCGTGTTCGGTGTCGGCGGCGGCGGCGGCAATGCCGTGAACAACATGATCACCGCGGGTCTGCGCGGTGTCGAGTTCGTCGTGGCCAACACCGACGCGCAGGCGCTGACCATGTCGAAGGCCGACCGGCTGATCCAGCTCGGAGCGCATGTCACCGAGGGCCTCGGCGCCGGCTCGCAGCCTGAAGTCGGCCGCGCGGCGGCGGAAGAGTGCATCGACGAGATCATCGATCACCTGTCCAACACCCATATGTGCTTCGTCACCGCCGGCATGGGCGGCGGCACCGGCACGGGTGCTGCACCGGTCGTTGCCCGCGCCGCACGCGAGAAGGGCATCCTCACCGTCGGCGTCGTCACCAAGCCGTTCCACTTCGAAGGCCAGCGCCGCATGAAGACGGCCGATTTGGGCATCGAGGAACTGCAGAAGTGCGTCGACACCCTCATCGTCATCCCCAACCAGAACCTGTTCCGGCTGGCCAATGACAAGACCACCTTCGCCGACGCCTTCGCCATGGCCGACCAGGTGCTCTATTCCGGTGTCGCCTGCATCACCGACCTGATGGTCAAGGAAGGCCTGATCAACCTCGACTTCGCCGACGTCCGTTCGGTCATGCGCGAGATGGGCAAGGCGATGATGGGCACCGGCGAGGCTTCGGGCGAGGGCCGCGCGATGGCCGCCGCCGAGGCCGCGATCGCCAACCCGCTGCTCGACGAGACCTCGATGAAGGGGGCCAAGGGCCTGCTGATCTCGATCACCGGCGGCCGCGACCTCACCCTGTTCGAGGTCGACGAAGCGGCGACCCGTATCCGCGAGGAAGTCGATCAGGACGCCAACATCATCCTCGGCGCCACCTTCGACGAGGAACTCGAAGGCGTCATCCGCGTCTCGGTGGTCGCTACCGGCATCGACAAGTCGGCCGCTGAAATCGCCGCGGCGCCGATCTCCATCCGTACGGCACCGCCGAAGCCGGCCGCCCGTCCGGCCGTGGCCGCCGTGGAGAGTCGCCCGGCACCGGTCCAGCAGCCTGTCTATGAACCGCGCGCCGCGGACCCGGTCGCCGAGGCCATCCAGCTCGCCGAGGCGAACGCCGCCGCCATGGCGCAGGCCCGTCCGGCTCCTGTCGCCCATGCGGACGATTTCCGCCCGCAGAGCAAGATCTTCCAGGCGCCGCCGCAGCAGCCGATGCCGCAGCCGGTCGTCCAGCAGATGCAGCCGGCCCCGCAGCCGCGCGAAATGCTGCGTGAGGTCCAGCAGCCGGTGGCAATGGCGCCGCAGCGCATGCCGCGCGTCGAGGACTTTCCGCCGGTGGTGAAAGCCGAGGTCGATGCCAAGAGCCGTCCGGTGGACCACGAGAACAACAGCGGCCCGATGGGCCTGTTGAAGCGCCTGACCAATGGCCTGACCCGCCGCGAGGAGGAGCCTGCAAGGCTGCAGCCGGCGCAACCGCGCGAGCCCAAGCTGCGCCAGGCCGCCCCCGAAGTGCGCCGTCTCGCCAGCCAGGACGCTCAGCTCTACGCGCCGCGCCGCGGCCAGCTGGACGACCAGGGCCGCCTGACGCCGCAGACCCGGGCGACTCAGGACGACGATCAGCTGGAGATTCCGGCGTTCCTGCGCCGCCAGGCCAACTGAGCGGTTAACGGACTGTAACAATTGTTAACAGGCAAGCAAGGAATTGCTTGCCTGTTAACGTTTTAAGTGCTTTGGAATCAAACAGTTATGATGTGGAGCTTGCTCCGGTTCGCGGTTACAGAGGGTAAGAAACCGTGATTTGGAGTCTCCCTGGCGGGACATTATCTTCGCTGCCTACCATAGTCGGTCTGCCGGGATTTCGGGGAAGTGGCCCTGCCTGCCGATTTAACAAGAGCCGCGCCCTCGGGCTGGAGAAGCGGACTTAGGCATATCGGGCTTATGGGGATTGTCTTGCACGACTACCAGACGACAGTGAAGACGCGCGCGTCGCTTACGGGCACCGGCGTTCACAGCGGCAAAGAAGTTTCCATCAGTTTCCTGCCGGCGGATGCCGACACCGGCATCGTGTTCCAGCTCATCAATGGCGAAGGGCAGGGCCGCGAGTTCCGCGCGCTGTTTTCGGAGATCGGCGCCACCGATCTGTGCACCATGCTTGGCGATCCCTCGGGCGAGCATATCGCCACGGTCGAGCACATCATGGCCGCGCTGTTCGGACTCGGCATCGACAATGTTCTCATCGAGATCGACGGCCACGAGGTTCCCATCCTCGATGGCAGCGCCATGGCCTTCGTGGGGGCCATCGACCAGGCGGGCATCGAGACGCTGCCGGTCAAGCGGCGCTATATCAGGGTCGTCAAGCCGGTTCGCATCGAGAACGGCGCTTCCTGGGCAGAGTTCAGGCCCTATGACGGCACCCGCTTCGAGGTCGAGATCGATTTCGAAAGCCCGGCCATCGGCCGTCAGCTCTTTGCGTCGGACATCAATGCCGACATCTTCCGCCGCGACATTGCGCGTGCCCGCACCTTCGGCTTCATGAAGGATGTCGAGCGGCTGTGGGCGGCCGGCTATGCGCTGGGATCCTCGCTGGAAAATTCGCTGGTGATCGGTGACGACAACCGCGTCATCAACATGGGCGGCCTGCGTTACCCCAACGAATTCGTGCGCCACAAGACGCTCGACGCCATGGGCGACCTGGCACTGGCCGGAGCTCGCTTCATCGGCTGTTTCCGCTCCTATCGCGGCGGCCACAGGCTGAACGCAGCGGCGCTGCGGCGCCTGCTGTCGGACCGCACGGCCTTCGAGATCGTCGAGACGACACGCCGCGAGCGCGGCCGTGCGGCAGAGATGAGCGCCGTCAATGCGCCGCTCTACGCACCCTGGATGATCTGAACTCCGCAACGTTTTGGCGCCCTGTGGCGGGGTGCTAACTGTTGCAGGAATGCATCATCGGTCGGCGAAATCATAGGGATACCCTAGCGCCGCCTTGCCGCCACAAAAATGCGCCATTGCCCGGAGATAGCGTTGCCGGGCAAGGCGGTTATGGTTTATGGCTTCTGCCGTCGATTAGTGCATGTCGCTCAAAAGTGGGGACCAGTTTTGGGACAACAGCATGCAAGAGGCACTAAAATAACGCCGAAAGGGCGCAATCCAATCATGTTGTTCATGCGAGTCGGTCAATCGAAAGCGGCCAAGCGGTCTGTTCTCCTGGCGCTGTCGCTGGTTGTTCCATCGCTCTTTCTGTCGGCCTGCATGTCGTCGGAGAAAGACATCGACCTGTCGAAATATGTCGACCAGACCGAGCCGGCCGACGTCCTCTACAACCAGGGTCTCGCCAATATGAATGCCGGCCGCCTCGACGAGGCGAGCAAGAAGTTCGACGCCGTCGACCGCCAGCATCCCTATTCGGAATGGGCCCGCAAATCGATGGTGATGGGCGCTTTCGCCGACTATCGAAAGGGCAGCTACGACGAGGCGATCTCGTCGGCCAAGCGCTATCTGGCGCTTTATCCGTCCACCGACGACGCGCCTTACGCGCAGTACATTATCGGCCTGAGCTACTATCGCCAGATCAAGGACGTGACGCAGGATCAGAAGGAAGCACGCCAGACGCTGCAGACGATGCAGGATCTGGTCACGCGCTGGCCGACGTCGGAATATGTCGACGACGCCAAGGAGAAGATCCGCTTCGCCAACGACCAGCTCGCCGGCAAGGAAATGCAGATCGGCCGCTACTATCTGGAGCGCCGCGAGTACATCGCCGCCGTCAAGCGCTTCCGCACCGTGGTGGAGAACTATTCCAACACGCGTCATGTCGAGGAAGCGTTGGCACGCCTCACCGAAACTTATTACGCCATGGGGCTGACCTCGGAAGCCCAGACGGCCGCCGCGGTGCTCGGCACCAACTATCCCGACAGCCCGTGGTACAAGGATTCCTACAAGCTCCTGCAGAGCAACGGGCTTTCGCCGCGCGAGAATGCCGGATCGTGGATTTCCAAGGCCGGGAAGCTGATCACCGGCGCCTGATCTTGTCAGGCGCAAGCGTGCGTGGCGCGCTTTTCGGATTGATCCGATGCTGAAACAAAAAGATAGTGCGGCGCTGCGACTCCAATCGGTCGCGCACCGCTCCACGGCGGTTCAGTGGTTTGATTGAAGCGCTGAGCCGTCCCAACTTTTTGTTCTACGCAATTCCGATGGGAAAAACGCTACACACTTTTCCTGGAATTGCCTGAGGTCCGGGTTCTGATGCTTTCCAGACTGTCGATCCGCGATATCGTCCTGATCGAGAAGCTGGATATCGACTTCCAGCCGGGCCTTTCCGTGCTGACGGGTGAAACCGGTGCCGGCAAATCCATCCTGCTCGATGCCCTGTCGCTGGCGCTCGGCGCGCGCGGCGACGCCTCTCTGGTGCGCCATGGCGCGGCACAGGGCCAGGTCATTGCCGTGTTCGATGTGCCGCGCAACCACCCGGTGCGCGCGCTGCTCGTCGAAAACGCCATCGAGGACGATGGCGACATCATCCTGCGCCGCGTGCAGACGGCGGACGGTCGTACCCGCGTGTTCGTCAACGACCAGCCATCCAGCGTGACCCTGATGCGCGATGTCGGGCGCGCTTTGGTCGAGATCCACGGCCAGCATGACGAGCGCGCCTTGGTCGATCCGGGCGCCCACCGCGACGTGCTCGACGCTTTCGGCGGCCATCTCGGCGCCGTTCGCTCGACCGGCGAGGCGTGGCGCCACTGGCGCGCTTGCGAGCAGGAGTTTACACGCCACCGCGCCAAGGTGGCGGCGGCGGCGCGCGAGGCCGACTATCTGCGTGCCGCGGTGGCGGAACTGACCAAGCTCGATCCGCAGCCCGGCGAGGAAACGGAACTTGCCGAATTGCGCGCCCATATGATGCGCGCGGAGAAGATCGCTTCCGAAATCCATGATGCCCAGGACGTGCTGTCCGGCCCGTCCTCGCCCTTGCCGCAGCTCGCCAGCCTGCTGAGGCGGCTGCAGCGCAAGGCGACGGAGGCGCCCGGCCTGCTCGAGGACGTGGTCAAGTCGCTGGACGAAGCCATGCTGTCGCTCGACGCGGCGCAATCCGGTGTCGAGGCGGCACTTCGTGCCACGGAGTATGACCCGCAGCGGCTGGAGAAAGCGGAGGAGCGGCTGTTTTCGCTGCGCGCCGCCTCGCGCAAGCATAGCGTCGCCGTCGACGATCTGGCGCAGCTGCGCGACACGATGGTTGCCGATCTCGCCGATCTCGACGCTGGCGAGGAACGCCTGCACGGGCTGGAAAAGCAGGCCGCGGCGGCACGCGAGGCCTATGACATCGCCGCCGCGCAGCTTTCCTCGCTTCGCCACGCGGCGGCCGTTGGCCTGACAAAGGCCGTGATGGCCGAGTTGCCGGCGCTGAAGCTCGAACGCGCCGCCTTCATAGTCGAGATGAAGAGCGAGGCCGAGACCCGCATGGAAGAGGGCATCGACCAGATCGAGTTCTGGGTGCGCACCAATCCCGGCACGCGGCCCGGCCCGATGATGAAGGTGGCCTCCGGTGGCGAGCTGTCACGCTTCCTTTTGGCGCTGAAGGTGGCGCTGGCCGACCGTGGCTCGGCGCCGACGCTGGTCTTCGACGAAATCGACACCGGCGTCGGTGGCGCCGTGGCGGACGCCATCGGCCAAAGGCTGGCGCGGCTGTCAAAGCGGGTGCAGGTGCTGTCGGTCACCCATGCGCCGCAGGTCGCGGCGCGCGCGGCAACGCATTTCCTGATCTCAAAGTCGGGCAGCACCGACCGTGTGGCGACCGGCATTGCCGAGATGGACAGGACCGCGCGGCAGGAAGAGATAGCCCGCATGCTGGCTGGCGCCACGATCACCGACGAGGCACGCGCCGCCGCCGAACGGCTGCTGCGCGAAAATACAAACGCGGCATAAGACTATCCAGTGGGCAAGATATGGCAGCGAGTCAGGATATGGCTCCATCCTGCTGTTCAGGAATGATCTTTTCCGAAAACCGGTTCCCACATTTCGGGATCATGCTCTATTGTGGCGCGCCACCGTTCGGGGGAGAAAAGCATGGCTGAAAAACCTGTCGATTCGCTCAGCGAAAGCGAGGCTGAAGCCGAGCTGAAACGCTTGGCGCAGGAGATCGCCGAGCACGATCGGCGCTACCATACAGAGGACGCGCCGACAATCTCGGACGCCGCCTATGATGCGCTGACGCGGCGCAACCTTGCCATCGAGGAGCGTTTTCCCGGCCTTGTGCGCGAGGATTCGCCGTCGCGCAGGGTCGGCGCGCCGCCGGCGGAAGGTTTCGCCAAGGTGCGCCATGCCGTGCCGATGCTCAGCCTCGCCAAGGCCTATACGGACGAGGACGTTGCTGATTTCATCGAGCGCGGCCGCCGCTTCTTCGACCGCGACAAGGACCTCGATATCGCCTTCACGGCCGAACCGAAGATCGACGGGCTGTCGGCATCGCTGCGCTACGAGAAGGGCGTGTTCGTGCAGGGTGCGACGCGCGGCGACGGCGCCGTCGGCGAGGACATCACCGCCAATCTCAGGACCATCGCCGACATTCCCGCGAAGCTGAAAGGCTCGGGCTGGCCGGATGTCATCGAGATACGCGGCGAGGTCTACATGACCTATGCGGAGTTCGAGGCGCTGAAGGCGCGCTCGGCGGCGGCCGGCGGCCAGGATTACGTCAATCCGCGCAACACGGCGGCAGGCTCGCTGCGCCAGAAGGACGCCTCGGTCACCGCCAGCCGCAATCTCAAATTCTTCGCCTATGCCTGGGGCTTCACGACCGCGGATCCGGCGCCGACCCAGTACGAATCGGTGCAAAAATTCGCCGACTGGGGATTCAAGATCAGCCCTTTGATGGTGCGGGCGAAGTCGGTCGAGGAACTGGTCGCGCACTACCATCTGATCGAGGAACAGCGCTCCTCGCTCGGCTATGACATTGACGGGGTCGTCTACAAGGTCGACCAGCTGGAACTGCAGCGCCGCTGGGGTTTCGTCACCGGTGAGCCGCGCTGGGCGGTTGCCCACAAATTCCCGGCCGAGCAGGCAATGACGACCGTGCAGAAGATCGACATCCAGGTCGGCCGCACCGGCACGCTGGCGCCGGTTGCAAGGCTTGCGCCCGTCACCGTCGGCGGCGTCGTGGTCGAGAACGTCACGCTGCACAATGAGGACTACATCAAGGGGTTCGACAGCAACGGCCTGCCGATCCGCGACGGCATCGACGTGCGCATCGGCGACACGGTGGTGATCCAGCGGGCAGGCGACGTCATTCCGCAGATCGTCAGTGTCGTCATCGACAAGCGCCCGGCCGATGCCGTGCCTTACGAATTCCCGCATACCTGTCCGGTCTGCGGCTCGCCGGCGACGCGCGAGATCAACGAGAAGACCGGCAAGGAAGATTCCCGCCGGCGCTGCACCGGCGAACTGATCTGCCCGGCCCAAGCTGTGGAGGGGCTTCGCCATTTCGTGTCGCGCGGCGCCCTCGATATCGAGGGGCTGGGCGCCGAAAATATCGACACCTTCTTCAATGCCGGGCTGATCAAGACGGCCGCCGATATTTTTACGCTGAGGGACCGCCGCCCCGCCGTCACCAAGGCGCTGGCCGAGCGGCGCGAGGAGCAGGCCAGGCAGCGCGAGGCGGCGTCCGGCAAGACGCGCAAGAATGTGCGCAGTGTCGAGGATCGCAACTATGAGGGCCTCGACAAGCTGTTCGCGGCCATCGATTCGCGCCGCGAGCCGGAACTCGACCGCTTCATCTTCGCGCTCGGCATCCGCCATATCGGCGAGACGACGGCGGCTGTGCTCGCCAAGACATTCTCCACCATCGAGGAGCTGATCCGCGTCGGCAAGGAAACGGCGGCGGCCGAGGATCCGCACACAGTCTTCCCCTCGGTCAACGGCATCGGTGACACGGTGATCGATGCGCTGCGCGATTTCTTCGGCAATGAGCGCAATGACGATGTGCTCGACAAGCTGCTCGAGCAGGTCAGGCCGAAGCCCTATGTCGTCACCGTCTCGGCCGACAGCGAGGTCGCCGGCAAGACCATCGTCTTCACCGGCACGCTGGAGAAGATGACGCGCTCGGAAGCCAAGGCGATGGCCGAACGGCTCGGCGCCAAGGTGGCCGGGTCGGTTTCAGCCAAGACCGATCTGCTGGTGGCCGGACCCGGCGCCGGCTCCAAGCTCAAGCTTGCGGGCGAACTCGGCGTCGAAGTCATCGACGAGGACACCTGGCTGCAACGGGTCGGCAAGGCGTGACCGCGTTCAAAGGCTTCGGTCCAAAGGCCATTCCATTCCTCAAGGCGCTGGATTTCCACCAGAGCCGGGAGTGGTTTCTGGAGAACCGCGACCTGTTCGAACAGGAACTGCGCGATCCCCTTGGCGATCTCGTCGACACGCTGACACAGCGCTTCGCCGAAGCGGGGCTCGGTTTGCGCGGCGACCGCAAGAAGTCACTGTTTCGCATCAATCGCGACGTGCGCTTCGCCAAGGACAAACGGCCCTACAACCGGCATGTCTCGGCGATCCTGTCGCCCGATGGCAGCAAGGCGGTGCAGGGCGTGTTCTACATCCATATCGGGCTTGAGGGCTGCTTTGCCGGCGTCGCCTGGTGGCAGCCGGAGGCCGCGCTGTTGCTGGCGATGCGGCGCGCCATCGAGACGTGGCCAGACAGGTTTCGCTCCATGGTGAAGGCGTTGAAGAAGAACGGCCTCGAGCTTAGCGCCGAAGACGCCATGAAACGCACGCCGCGCGGCTTCGAGCATGTCACGGACAAGGACCTCGTGGCCGCCATCCGCAACCGGCATTTTGCCGTCCGCCACTCCATCGATCCGGCGGGCATCCACGGGCCGGAGCTGGTCGAGGAACTCGTCGATTTCACCATGCGCGCCAAGCCGCTGCTCGACTGGGGCAGGGCGATCGAGGGCAAAATCGCGAAGGACTAAGTTCCATCTCGAGCCCTGCAACGATCATTTCCGCTGATCGTTTGGCTCAAGCGAATTCGTGTGACAAGGCGGGCTGCACTACCTACATCGACGGTTTCGGCCCTGGAGCGATCGATGGCGACGGACGTGATTTCCGAGAGCAGCGGCAGAAGCGACTTCTGGCAAGGCGTGCGGCTCTCCATGCCTGTCGTGGTGGCGTCGGCGCCGTTCGCCGTGCTGTTCGGGGCGCTCGCCGTCGACAACGGGTTCTCGGTCCTCGAAGCCTTCCTGATGAGTGCGCTGGTCTATGGCGGCGCCAGCCAGATGGTCGGTATCCAGCTGTTCGGCCAGCATGTCGCGCCGTGGCTGATCGTGCTGTCGATCTTCGCCGTCAACTTCCGCCATGTGCTCTACTCCGCCGGCATCGGCCGGCGCATCGCGCACTGGCCTGTCATCCAACAGGCGCTCGGCTATTTCATCCTGACCGATCCGCAGTTCGCAGTGGCCGAGGCGAGGGCGGCGTCCGGCCGGACGGTCGGCTTCGGCTGGTATCTGGGGCTTGGCCTGCCGGTCTATGTGTTCTGGGTGATCGAAAGCGGGCTGGGTGCGGTGTTCGGCAAGCTCATCCCCGACACGCATGCGCTGGGCATCGATTTCCTGTTGCCGATCTATTTCCTCGGCCTCGTCATGGGCTTCCGCAAGCGGCCTCTTTGGCTGCCGGTGGTTATCGCCAGTGCGTGCGCCTCGATCGTCGCCTACAAGACGGTCGGCTCGCCCTGGCATGTCTCGATCGGCGCCATTGCCGGCGTGCTGCTCGCCGTCATCCTGCCACCGCACCATAGCGGCGTGGAGACGAGGCCATGAGCACGACTTTCTGGATCATCATCGCCGGCGCGGTCGCCACCTATCTCACGCGCATCGGCGGGCATCTGGTCATCTCCCGCTTCGAGAACATCCACCCGCGCGTGGAGGCCGGCCTCAACGCCGTGCCTGCGGCGGTGCTGACGACGCTGGTGGCGCCGGAGCTGCTGAATGCGGGACCGGCGGAATGGGCGGCATTGGTGGTCACCGCAGCGGTGTCGCTGCGCGGCGGGCTGATGTCGATGTTCTTGGCCGGCGCGGCGGTGCTCATCCTGGCGCGGCAGTTCGTCGGATAAGGGCAGCGTCAGCCTCCCAAGCTGAATATCTACGGCATCAAATCTTCGCGTCGTGCGGCAGCGGTGCCGTCGCCTTTTCCAGCCAGGCCAGGGTTTCGCCGTCGAGCATGGGTCCGATTTCAGCCAGAACCCGGGCGTGATAGGTGTCGAGCCAATGCAGCTCCTCGCGCGTCAACAGGTCTGATCGCACCAGCCTGATGTCGATCGGGGCGAGCGTCAGCGTCTCGAAGCCGTGCATGGCGATGTCGCCGCCTTCGATCTGTTCGGCCGGCGTCACCAGGATGAGGTTCTCGATGCGGATGCCGTAGGCGCCTTCCTTGTAGTAGCCGGGCTCGTTGGACAGCATCATGCCTTCGAGCAGCTTTTCGGTGCCGGTGCGGGCAATGCGCTGCGGACCTTCATGCACGGCGAGATACGAGCCGACGCCATGGCCGGTGCCATGGGCGAAATCGCACCCATGCTTCCACAGCGCCATGCGGGCGATGGCGTCGATTTCCGAGCCGCGCGTGCCGGCGGGGAAGCGCAGCGTGGAAATACCGATCATGCCTTTCAGCACCAGCGTGAAGCGTTCGCGCATTTCCTCGGTCGGCTGGCCGATCGGCACGGTGCGGGTGATGTCGGTCGTGCCGTCCTGGTACTGCGCGCCGGAATCGAGCAGGAACAACTCGCCCGCCTGCAGCTTGCGGGTGGTGGCGCGCGACACGCGGTAATGCATGATGGCGCCGTTCGGGCCGGCGCCGGAAATGGTGTCGAAGGACACGTCGCGCAGCGGCATTTGCGTTTCCTCGCCGGTCTGCCGGCGGCTCTCCTCCAGCCTGGTGACGACCGCGATCTCGTCAAGCGAGCCGGGTTTCTGCCGCTCCAGCCAGCACAGAAGCTTGGCCACCGCCGCACCGTCTCGGCGATGCGCGGCGCGCGAGCCGTTGATCTCGGCCTGGTTCTTGGTGGCACGCGGGATGCGGGCAGGATCGGGTGCGGCAACCACCGTGCCGCCATTGTCCTCGACCAGCATGCGCAGCCGGTCGGCGGCCAGCACCGGGTCGAGCGCGATCTTGGCGCCGTCCTTGGCAAGCGCTGCGATCGCCGCCTCGAATTCGCCGGGCTCGTGCGGATCGGCAAGCTGCGTGAGATAGGCCGCGACCTGACGCGAGAATTTGCGCTTGTCCATGAACAACTGATGCGATCCGTCGGCGGCGAGGATGGCGAAGCCGAGCGCCAGCGGCGTGTGCGGCACGTCGCCGCCCCGGATGTTGAAGGCCCAGGCGATGGAGGAGGGGTCGGTCAGCACCACATGGGTGGCGCTATCCTTGCCGATCGCCGTCGCCAGCCGCGCCAGCTTGTCCTTGGCGAGTTCGCCGGCAAAGCCGATCGGGTGCAGCTCGACCGGCGTCACCGGCGCCGCGGGCTGGTCCTTCCAGATGATGTCGATCGGGTTTTTCTCGAGCGGCACCAGCACCGCGCCGGTCTTGTCGGCCGAGGCCTGCAGCGCCTTGACCTCACCGATCGTGTGCAGCCATGGATCGAAGCCCAGCCGCGCGCCCTTGCCGATATTGTCCTTGAGCCAGACGGCGGGCGGGTTGTCGACCAGGCTTTCGACCGAAAAGATGTCGAGATCGACCTCGCTGCGCACCTGCAACGTATAGCGCCCGTCAACGAAGATGAAGGCGCGGTCGCGCAGCACGATGGCGACGCCGGCCGAGCCGCTGAAGCCGGTCAGCCATTTCAGCCGCGCAGAACGATCGGCGACATATTCGCCCTGATGCTCGTCCGCGCGCGGGACGATGAAACCGTCGAGGCCATTGGCAGCCAGCCACTGGCGCAGCAGCGCCACGCGCGGCTTGCCAACCGAGGGGTCGCCGGCAGAATCGAAGGTCTGGAACATGATGGGCCTCCTGATGTCGGCGTGACCGTAGCCTATGGGTCCGGAAATCGGAATCGATTTCCGGTTGGCGCAACCTGCTACAGCGCTGGCTGGCTGACAACCAAATGGGGCTGGTCCAGCCGCGGCACGAAGGTTGGGTTGTCGTGCCTCCGGACACGCCCCGGCATTGCTGCCCTGTTCGTCGGCACCCGGGATTGCGATCAGAAAAAGTCGGCAACGGCCGCTTTTTGAACGTGCGCCAATTCGCACGGCAAGCTGTCTGTTTCGGGTTTTCTTGTCTTGGCCGCAAGGGTTGGTCTTCTGGTCAAGATTGGTGTCGGGGGAGTTTCGGCACGCTGTTGAAAGCCATGATGCGGACCATTCGGTGAGGCTATGTCCTGAACCAGTCAGTCGGCAAAAGCCGGGCTTGCTTGCAGTCCGGCATCTGGCGTGGCCAATTGTTGATTGATGCAAATTCGCAACGGATTTGCTCTGTTTGATTGTCCAGGCCCTGTATTGCTTGGTTCAGGTAATCTTTACGGATTGCATTCACTTGTCTCTCGGCGACGGTTTTCGTAGCGTCGCCACGGGCTTCTAGGGTCGATTCAGCCAATGGATGGTCGGTCGAGGGGATTTACATGAGACATTCTGGTTCCGCAGCGCGTGCCAAAGGCGAAAGCGACGCGCGGCTTGCGGGCCCGCTTCTGTCGTCCACGTCCCTTCCGGCCCTGCTGCTAGCCGGGCTTGTTGCGGCCGCCATGACGCCGATCATGTCTGGCGCAGCCTCGGCCGAGGATTTCGTTCACGGCAGCGGCAATTGGGGTACCGCCGCGAACTGGACTCCCGCAACGGTTCCCAACGGCGTCGATGCGATCGCGAACTTCAACCACGATGCGCCGGACCAGGGGCTCGGCTACAGCGTCGACCTGTCAGGCGGGCCCTACACGGTCGGCACGCTGAACTTGAATGCCACGAGCAGCTCCGGCGGCTACCGGTTTACAAACGGTGGCCTGAATTTCGCGGCCTCCGGGCAGGCCGCGATCAATGTGCAGACGAACAATGTCCTTCCCGATCTGGACGCCAGCGCCAGTTTCAATCTGGCCTCCGACACCGTTTTCAAGGTCGACGCCGGTGCTCATTTCACGGCGGATGGAGTGATCTCGGGCGCGGGCCTCACCAAGAGCGGTGATGGCTTGCTGACCTTGAATGGGGCAAACACCTACACCGGCGGCACCAACCTCTATGGCGGCACGCTCAGCCTCGGCAACAATATCGCGCTGGGAACAGGTCAGCTCTCCGCCTTCGGTGGAACGGTGATCGATATCCAGTCCGGTATTTCGATCGCCAACGATCTGCTCGTCAACGCCAGCCCGACCATTCACGTCGGTTCGGGAACGGCCACCTATACCGGCCTGATTTCGGACTATGACGAGGCCTCGGCAATCGTAAAGACCGGCGCCGGCACGCTCGTGCTGACCAACAACGGCAACAGTTTCGGTTTGGGCGCCCGGATCGAGCAGGGAACGGTCCAGGTCACCGCCGATCATGCTCTGGGCCTGGGTCCGATCACGCTCGACGGCGGCACGCTGCAGGCCGGTGCGAACCTCACCCTCGCCAATGGTTCGATCCTGTTCGGCGCCGCTGGCGGCACCATCGACACAAACGGCTTCGACGTCAGCACCTCCGCCAGCATGGGAGACGACAGCACGCCGAGCGGGACGTTCACCAAGACAGGAGCCGGAACGCTGACGGTGGACGGCTTTGCCGGCAATAACACCTATGCCACGGCCACCGACGTCGCCCAGGGCACGCTGAAGGCGGGCCTGAGCGCCAACGTTTTCAGCGCAAACAGCGCCTATACGATCGAAAGCGGCGCTACGCTCGATCTCAACAATTTCGACCAGGCGATCGGCTCGCTTGCCGGCGCGGGAACGGTCATTGCCGGGACGGGCAAGCTGACGACCGGAGGCAACAACGGCTCGACGGTGTTTTCGGGCGTCATCACCGGCAGCAACGGACTGATCAAGGACGGGACGGGAACTTTCGAGCTGTCAGGTTCGAGCCCGTTGTCGGGTGGGGTTGAGGTGAAGGCAGGCGCCTTGCTGGTCTCCGGCTCGGTTGGTAATGCGGGGGTTACAGTCGACAGCGGCGCCACACTCGGCGGCGGCGGCACGGTTGGCGCGCTCGATGCTGCCGGCACGGTCGCGCCCGGCCAAAACGCGATCGGCACGCTGACTGTCAATAATACCGCCAAGTTCGAGGCCGGCTCGACCTACGCGGTGGAACTCAATTCAGCTGGTCTTTCGGATCTGATCCACGTGTCCGGCGCGGCCACTATCGTCAGCGGCGCCGGCTTGACCGTGACCAACATAGGGCCGAGCGACCTTGTGGCGGGAGCCCGCTACACGGTGCTCGAAGCCGCCAGCGTCGGCGGTACCTTTACCCTGGTGGGCGATCCGCAGGTCTCGGCCTTCGTCAGGCTGAGCACCACGTCGGATGCGACGCGTGCCTATGTCGACGTCACCCAGACGAAGACCTTCAGCTCCGCGGGTGTGACACCGAACCAGATCGCCACCGGTAACGGGCTGGGCAGCGCGGCCGGCGGTGCCTTGGTCAGCGCGGTGCTTGCCTTGCCGAGCGATGCGGCGGCGCAGGCCGCTTTCGACCAGCTTTCGGGCGAAATCCATGCCTCGGCCAAGGGCATGCTTCTCCAGGACAGCCACTTGCTGCAGGACGCGGTGACGGCGCGCCTGAGTGCCGCCTTCGGCGACAGCGGCAAGACCGCCGCGCTGCCGGTCATGGCCTATGGCGAGGAGGGCGTTCAGCCCGTTGCCGCCGACACGGATCGCTTCGCCGTCTGGTCGCAGGGTTTTGGCTCCTGGGGCGGTGCCGACAGCGACGGCAATGCGGCCGCCTTCGACCGTTCGACGGGCGGCCTGCTGGTCGGTGCCGACGGCCTGGCCGGCGACTGGCGCGTCGGCGTGGTCGGCGGCTACAGCCGCACCAGCTTCGATGCCGACGACAGGCATTCTTCCGGCGACAGCGACAACTACCATCTCGGCCTTTATGGCGGGACCAATTGGGGCGCCATCGCCTTCCGCACCGGCGCCGCCTACACCTGGCACCGGATCTCGACATCGCGATCCGTCACTTTCCAGGGTTTTGCCGACAGTCTTTCGGCCGACTATGACGCCGCGACCGCGCAGGCCTTCGGCGAATTGGCCTACAAGACCGATGCCGGACCCTTTGCCTTCGAGCCCTTTGCCAATCTCGCTTATGTGAACCTGCACACGGACGGCTTCGCGGAGAACGGCGGCGCCGCGGCGCTGACCAGCAGCAGCTCGACGTCGGATGCGACCTTCACCACGCTCGGTGTCAGGGCCTCCACCGACATCGCCATTGGTGGCGTGGCAGCCACCGCGCGCGGCATGTTCGGCTGGCGCCATGCCTTCGGCGACGTGACGCCGCTGTCGACCGTCGCCTTTGCCGGCGGTAACGACTTCACCGTCGCCGGCGTGCCGATCGCCAGGGATGCGATGCTGGTCGAAGCCGGCTTCGACGTGCAACTGGCGCGCAACGCCACCCTTGGCCTGTCCTATGCCGGACAGTTCGGGCCGGATGCCTTCGACAATGGCCTCAAGGCCAATCTGGGCATCAAATTCTAGGCGTTGGGACCGTCGAGGATCGGCAATCGCCTTGCCGTTCTCAGTGCTTGAGGTGGATCGTCACCCAGCCTTCGCGGTGCAAGGTGCGCACGTGCCGGAAATTCTGGCCGACATAGGCCGAGATGACGGCGTCGCGCTGGCGCTCGAGGATGCCTGACAGGACGATCGAGCCGCCAAGCGCGATGTGGCCGGCCATTTGCGGCGCCAGCCGCATCAGCGGCCGCGCCAATATGTTGGCGACGATCAGATCGAAGGGCGCACGCTTGCCGAAGATCGGATGGTGGAAGCCCGGTGCGGTGACCGTTTCGATGAGCGCCTTGACGTGATTGAGCCGCGCATTGGCGGCGGCGACCTTCACCGCCACCGGGTCGATGTCGGTGGCGAGCACCGGAATATGCGCGAGCTTGGCGATGGCGATGGCCAGCACGGCACTGCCGGTGCCGAGGTCGAGCGCATTGCGCGGGTGCTCGCGCCGCACCACTTTCTCCAGCATTCCCAGGCAGCCTGATGTGGTGCCGTGATGGCCGGTGCCGAAGGCAAGGCCGGCCTCGATCTCGATGGCGAGCTCGCCGCTGTGGCGCTTCCTGCGGTCATGCGCGCCGTGGACGAAGAAACGGCCGGCGCGCACCGGCTTCAGGCCTTCCAGCGAACGCGCCACCCAGTCGATGTCGGGCAGCACTTCGCGCTCGACCGGCTTCGACAGGGCAAGGCCGGCAAGAATGTCCTTCACCCGCGCCTCGACCGCGTCGACATCGCCATCGGCGTAGAGCGAGACCTCGTGGATGTCCTGGTCCTCGTCGAGCTCGAGCACGGCGATCGGCAGGCCCTCATCCTCGAAGGCCAGCTCAAGCGCCGCGAAGATGCGCTCAGCCTCGATCTTGCCGGTGGTGAAATGAAGCCGCGTCTGGGTCATAGGGGTTCTTATCAACCCTTGGCCGCGAGGCGCTTCAGCTTCTCCACGGCGGTGCTGGCGCTTTCGCCATAGGCGATCGTGCCGGCAAAGTCACCCTTGGCGTTGAGCAGCAGCACCGAGGCGGTGTGGTCCATCGTGTAGTCGCCGTCGCCGGTGTCGACCTTCTTCCAGTAGATGCCGAAGGACTTGGCCATCGCGTGGACCTTGTCCGGGTCGCCGGTGATGCCGGTGATGCGGTCGGAGAAATTGCTGACATAGGCGTTCATCACCGCCGGCGTGTCACGCTCCGGGTCGACCGACACGAAATAGGCATGCAGGCTCTTGCCGTCGTCGCCGAGCGTCTTCAGCCAGCCGGAGAGCTCGAACAGCGTGGTCGGGCAGACTTCGGGGCAGTGGGTGAAGCCGAAGAAGACGACGCTGGGCTGCCCCCGGAAGGCGGCTTCGGTGATCGGTGCGCCTTTCTGGTCGACGAGAGTGAAGGGCGCGCCGAACGGTTCGCCGCCATAATGGCCGCGATACCAGTCGAAGGTCAGCCAGCCGATGCCGGCTGCCATCAGGACGAGAATGCCGACCAGGATAGAACGCATCATCACAAAAGTCCGTCTGCAGAAATCATCGCGCCGGCTCAATGCCGCGCCGGTGCGATAGTCTTAGCGGTTTGGCCTTGCGCAGGCAAAGTGCCGCGATGCCGCAACCGCGGTGGTATTGACGCTTGTGCTTGCAAAGCCGCACGACGCGTCCCACCTGATACCGGCAACTCGAACCGCAGGAGGCTCCATTGCTCGAATTGGTTGGGCGCGAACGGATTGGGCGAAAACTGATCGGCGGCGCGCTGGCCGCCTGCGTTGTGCTTGGCGCCGGCAGCGCCGTCGCCGAGGAAGTCGGCAAGGTCGGCGTCGACTGGGTCGGCAATGACATCATCGTCGAAGCGATCAAGGATCCGAAGGTGGATGGCGTGACCTGCCATGTCTCCTATTTCGACCGCAGCATCATCGACCGCCTGCACAAGGGCAACTGGTTCGAGGATCCCTCCGATTCCTCGATCTCCTGTCGTCAGACCGGCCCGATCACCATCGGCGACATCGACATGAGCGAGGGCGGCGAGGAGGTTTTCAAGCAAGGCATCAGCCTGATCTGGAAGAAGCAGGTGGTGAACCGCATTTACGACAAGACCAACGAGACGCTGATCTATCTCTCGCATTCGCGCCAGGTGCAGAACGGCTCGGCCAAGATGTCCGTCACCACGGTACCGCTCTACGGCCAGAACGTGGTGTGGAGCAAGGGCAAGCCTAAATAGGCGGCGTCTTTTTGTGCGGATTGACCCACGGACAATTGCTCCTGCCTTGCAGGAGCAATTGCTCGGGCGTAAAGCCGCGCGCATGGACCGCACCGAAAACCTCGTCCTGAAAGATCCCGAGCCGCGCATCCATCCGACCGCGGAGCTGAAGGCGTGTAAGCTCGGCCGCTATGCTTCGATCGGCGAGCGGGTGGTGCTGCGCGAGGTGAGCGTCGGCGACTTCTCCTATTTCGAGCGTCATTCGGAAGCCATCTACACAGCCATTGGCAAATTCTGCTCGATCGCCGCCAACAGCCGCATCAACGCGCTCGAACATCCGATCGAGCGGCTGACCCAGCACAAGGTCAGCTATCGGCCGAACGAATATTTTCGCTGGCTGGGCGTCGATGCGGCGTTCCGCGAGCGACGGCGGGCGAAGGCCGTGACCATCGGCCATGACGTCTGGATCGGCCATGGCGCGGTGATCATGCCCGGCATCACGATCGGCAATGGCGCGGTCATCGGCGCCAATGCGGTGGTGACGCAGGACGTGCCGTCCTACACGATCGTCGCCGGCGTGCCGGCAAAGCCGCTGCGGCCGCGCTTTGCTCCCGACATAGCGGCGCGGATCGAAGCGCTCGCCTGGTGGGACTGGCCGGTCGAGAAACTCGCCAGGGCGGTTCCCGACATCCAGTCCATGCCGATCGAGGCGTTCCTTGATCGTTGGGAAAACGACGCCGTCTAGGCTTTCGCTGACAACGGTTTGGCCCTGGCCGTCACCGCCGCGCAGGCCATCATCCGCGCTCTCTGGACTGAAACCCCTTCCGCCATGCGGGGGTGGCGCAGCGGAAGGGGCTGGAGGTAAACCGCTGTGAAGCGGAGCGAACAGGCACTTTTGCCTGCACAGTTACGATGACACCGAACCGATAAGGTGTGTTTTCCGCTGCATTCGCGCTTTGCGTGTGCCCAATTGCACCTGATGTATTTGTTGCCGGCGGGAACCCGAGACGGTCGCCGTTTGTTTCTCATCGCGGCAGTTGTTCAGGGATTTCGACAGATGGAAAAGGTCTTTACCAAGATTGCCAACTGGGTCGCCCACGTAACCGGCCTGCCGCTGACCTTTGCCGTTTGCTGTCTGATCGTCGTCGTCTGGGCGGTGAGCGGACCATTCTTCGGCTTCTCGGACACCTGGCAATTGGTGATCAACACCGGCACGACCATCATCACTTTCCTGATGGTGTTCCTGATCCAGAACACGCAGAACCGCGATGGCGCGGCGATCCAGGCCAAGCTCGATGAGCTGATCCGGGTCAGTGAGGGCCATAACAATTTCATCGGCATCGAGCACCTGACGGAATCCGAGGTCGAGGAAATCCGCGACAAGTGCGAGCGGGCGGCGCGGCGGCATGACGAAAAGATCGCCGCCATGGCCGCAAGGAAGGCCGTGGCGCAAAAGCGAGCTCCGAAAAAGCACGTGGCGTGAGGGCTTGCGGATCAGCCTTTCATGAAGGCCGCGAAAGCATCCTTGTGATCGGGGTGCCAACGCGACAAGGCCGGGCGGTTCTCGATGATGTCGCCGATCGCCCAGGCCATGCGCTTTTCATCCAGCGGCCGTGCCACTTCATTGTCCGGGCACAGGATGTAGAAGTCGCCTTTGACCAGGGATTCCAGCATGAAATCAATGACCTGCTCGCCGCTCCAGGCGCCGGCGGGCTTCTCCGTCGCCCCCTCGGTGAGGCCGGTATAGGTGAAGCCGGGGATGAGCAGATGCGCAGAAAGGCGGTCGCCCGGTTCGTTGCGCAGCGCATGCGCCAGGCCTTCGGTGAATGTCTTCACGCCGGCCTTGGAGACATTGTAGGCGAGGTTGCCGGGCGGCGTGGTGATGCCTTGCTTGGAACCGGTGTTGATGATCAGGCCCGGCTTGGCCGACGCCAGCATGCGCGGCGCGAAGGCTTCGACGCCATGCACGACACCCCAGAAATTAATGTCGAGCAGCCGTTTCCAGCCATCGCGGTTTTCCCAGGGTTTCCCAGGATTGTCGCCGACGCCGGCATTGTTCATCAGCAGCGAGACCTCGCCGAAGGCGCCGAATGCCCGGTCAGCGAGACGATCGACCTCATCGGCCTTCGAAACATCGGCGGCGACGGCAAGCACGGCATCGTCGCCGGCAATGGCCGAGACGGCGCGGGAGGCATCGTCAAGGCGCGCGCCCCCAATGTCGGCGAGCACGATCTTCATGCCCATCAGCGCAAGCCGCCTGGCGGCCGCCAGACCGATGCCGCTGGCGGCGCCGGTGATGACGGCGGTGTTGCCCGGGCCAAGCGCGGGCAGGGCGGTCTGGATTTCGGCGTCGGTGATCATGAGCAACAGCATCCTTTTCTCGATGGCGCCGAACTTAGCGCCGGAACGGGCTTGCGCAAGCCTTCGTCAGCACGTGTTCGGGTTGACCAGCAGGGCCGCGGCTGCGCATGCTGCCGGGGCAAAAGGAGACTTTTGCCGGGGGAGCATGGAGATTTTTATTTGACGGACTGGATCGCAATTCTGAAAGAGCAGACCGCCACCGGTGACCAGATGGGGCGGGAGGTGCCGCAGATGCTTGCCAACCCCGATATCAGCGAAGCCCAGGTGAAGACACTGTTTTCCGCGCTGGAAAAACAGGCCGAGTTCGTCGAGAAACTACGCATGGCGCTGGAGAAATTCGGCCATGATTTCTCGATCATCAAGGCAGCCGAACGGCTGGAGGAGCGCTACGCCGATCTCGCGGCGTCGGTCGCCGAAAAGCTGAAGGCGATGCGTAAATAGAGCTGCTTCTTCGAGCTATTTTTCGAGAACGCGCGAAAAACGCGTGTCCGGTATAAGCCACACCAGGGCGACGACAACATAGAGGCCCACACCGATCCACCGGTTGAGAAAGGCAAGCGCAACGGCCGCGATATAGACGGCAAGCGAAATCCTTCCCTTGCGGTCAGTGCCGATTGCCTTGGCGAAGGCGGTGCCCTGACCATGCAGCCGGTGCAGTGCCAGGACCAGGATGGCGTAGCCGGTCGCGCACATTGCGAGATCGAAGCCGTAGACCGCGACGGGAACCGTGGCGAAATGGTTCTCGCCCATGAAGGCGGTCGTTACCGGCATCAGGGACAGCCAGAACAACAGGTGCAGATTCGCCCACAAGACCCCGCCGTCGACGCGCTGCACTGTGTGGAACATGTTGTGCAGATTGTTCCAGTAGATGCCGACATTGATGAATGACAGCACGTAGCACAGGAAGATCGGCAGTTGCGGCACCAGGGCCGAGAAATCCTCGCCCTCCGGCACTTTCAACTCCAGCACCATGATGGTGATGATGATGGCCACCACGCCGTCGGTGAATGCCTCGACCCTGCCTTTGCCCATGATCCCCGCCCGTGCCCGCAACGAATTGTCGAAAGACAGTAAACTGTTAGCGCAACTTCCCGGGCCGATAAACGGCACTCGGGAAATTCCTCAACTATGTCTGGGAAAACCGGCGTGCCGGAGCCATTGAACATGATGATTGGCGTTGGCCACTTGTTGACTTTTCCTGCTGTTTTCTCTCCCTTTTCGATGCAACCCCTGGTCGAAGCTGTCAAACGGCAGGGGATCGAATGGAGGGAGCGATAAGATTTCGATTTCTGCTTGTGATCGCGACCTTGCTGGCCGCCGTCTTCGGGACATCCGGCACGGCCTTCGCCTACAGCGCCCACACCACGACCAACCTCAACGTGCGCAGCGGGCCCGGTGCCGGATACGCCAAGGTCGGAACGCTGCCGGCCGGCTTCAGGGTCAATGTCAGCGGCTGCGAGCCGGGCTGGTGCAGGATCCATGGCGGCGGCATCAGCGGCTGGGCCAGTTCCGGCTATCTCGCGCAGGCCCATGCCGTTCGCCCGCCTGTTATCATCGTGCGCCCGCCGCATCGGCCGCCGCATTGGCACCACAGGCCGCACCATCGTCCTCCTCACCATCGCCCGCCGCACAAGCCGCGTCCCGGCAAGTGCAAAATCGCGCCCGGATTTCCCTGCAAATAGGGTCGGCTGAACCGCAAGGGATGCCGCGATGGGTCGGGGCTGCCAGCCCCGGCCCATTTCTGTTCGGTCAGCGGCAGAGTCCGGCGATGTCAGGAGGCTACCGGACGCCGGGAACGTCGCCGATGAAAGCGCGTTGAGATCGTGATCCCCTAAAGCCAGTGACGAGGATGGCCATGGCCTATCGCGATTTAGCGCATACGCAAGAAGGGGCTGACGGCAACGCTGTCGCAATCGGCACCGTCGCGGCGATGATCGCCGTGCTGTTTGCCGGCAGCACGGTCCTGACGCCCCTCTATATCATCTACAAACAGCAATTCGGCTTTTCGCAGATCACGCTGACGCTGTTCTACGCGGTCTATGTCGTGGGCAATCTCGGCGCCTTGCTGCTGTTCGGCGGCGTGTCGGATGTTATCGGACGCCGGCCCGCGGCCGTCGCGGCCATGATCATCGCGATCCTCAGTGCGCTTGTTTTCCTGTTCGCTGAAAATGTGCTCTCACTCGACGTGGCGCGGATCCTGAGCGGGCTTGGCATCGGCATCGGCGCGGGAACAGGAACCGCGTGGATCGCCGAGCTTCTCCCCGACGCCGAGAGGTCGCGCGCCAGCGTCATCGCCACCAGCACCAATTTTCTCGGCCTCGGCTTCGGCGCGCTTGCCTCGGGACTGCTGGCGCAATATGAGCCCTGGCCGTTGCGCCTGATCTTCATTGCCTATCTGGCAGCCCTTGTGGTGGTGACGATCCTGGTCTGGCGCACCCGCGAAACGGTGGCGAAGCCGGGCAGCCTCAGGCGCGTTTCCATGCGGCCGCAACTTTCCGTGCCGGAGGAGATCCGTGCGAGCTTCGTTGCGCCGGCGGTGACCGGTTTTGGGGCGATGGCGTTGGTCGGCTTCTACGCGGCCGTGTCACCGAGCATCCTGGCACAGCAACTCCATGAAACCAACCACACTGTCGCCGGCGCGCTGTTCTTCGAACTGGCGATCGTTACGGCGGTCAGCATCGTGATGTTGATGCGCATGCAGAGCAGCAAGGCAATGCTGGCCGCGCTGGCCTTGATGATCCCAAGCGTCCTGCTGGTGGTGATGGCGCAGATGCTGGCTTCCATGGCGCTGATGGTCGCGGCAACCGCTTGCTGCGGTGTTGTGGCGGCGCTTGGCTACCGAGGCGGCCTGCAGGTGGTGAACGAGATAGCGCCAGAAGACCGCCGAGCGGAACTCGTGTCCAGCTTCTTCGTCTGCTGCTTTACCGGCAATGCCTTGCCCGTCATCGGCGTAGGCATCATCTCGACCTACGTCAACGCTGTCGCCGCAAGCCTGGCATTTGCCGGCATGATCATCGTCTTTGCGCTGGTGGCGCTGGGCTTTGGGCTAAAACACAGGCATTGAGAGAAGGCGGGCCGATCTCAACCGTTTGGCGTTTCAGGCGCCATGTTGGCGCGGCCGCGTGGCACGCCAAGCCCGGTGTCCGGCGGCTCGCCGGCGGCCGGCCTGTTCTCGATCATGTGCAAGCTGCGCCAGCCGCCGAAACGGTAATAGGCGGCCGCCAGCACCAGCGAGGTGATCGAGCCGGCCGGGAAACTCCACCACAACGCTTCCTCGCCGATCACGCCACGCATGAAATAGGCAAAGCCGGTGCGCACGATGAGCACCGAAATCACCAGGATGATCAGCGGCGGCATCACCGCGCCCGTGGCGCGCACGGTCGCGAACAGCACGATGGTGATGCCGAACAGGATGAACGACCATGACGCGGCGGTGTTGATGTGCGCGGCGATGTCGATCGCCGCGCTGTCGCTGGTCAGGAACAGGCCGAGGATCGGTCGGTCGAAGAGCCACAGCAGCGCGACCAGGGCGCCGGTCAGGACGAGGTTGAAGCCGACGCCGGAGGCGGCGACGCGGCCGATCCGGTCCCAGCGGCCGGCGCCGACATTCTGCGCCGCCATCGAGGAGACCGCGGCACCGATGGCCAGCGCCGGCATCTGGATATAGGTCCACAGCTGCGCGGCGATGCCGTAGGCGGCGGCGACCTGCGAACCGTAGGAATTGACGATGCCCATCACCGTCAGGGCCGCCGCCGAAATGACGATCATCTGCAGGCCCATCGGCACGCCCTTGAAGACGACGATGCGCAGCAGGGCAGGGTCGGGCCGCAACAGCGCGAGATTGGCGCCGGCGAGCCGCAGCGGGTGCTTGCGCGCATAGAGCACGACAAGGATGGCGATGACGCTCACCGTCTGGCCGATCAGCGTCGCGGTGGCGGAACCGGCGATGCCAAGTTCGGGAAAGGGGCCGATGCCGCGGATCAGCAGCGGGTTGAGCACGATGTCGAGGACGACCGCCAGCGCCATGAAGATGAAGGGGGTGCGTGAATCGCCCGCACCGCGCAGCACGGTCATGACGAAGGACAGAAGGTTCATCATCGGCACGGCGACGAAGATGATGCGCAGATAGGAACGCGCCAGCGGCAAGGCGTCCGCCGGTGTGCCGAGCGTGTTCAGGATAGCATCGACCCAGATCCAGCCGCAGACGGCGAAGACCACCGAAACGAAGAAGAAGAAGGTGGCGCTGGTGCCGACGATGCGGCGCGCCTCGGGCAGGTCGCGGGCGCCGACCGACTGCGCCACCAGGATGGTCGCCGCCATGCCGATGCCGAACACGGTGCCCAGGATCAGGAACAGGACGAGGTTGGCGTTGGAGGTGGCGGTCAGCGCCGATTCACCGAGAAAGCGGCCGACCCAGACTGCATTGATCGACCCGTTGAGCGACTGCAGCACGTTGGAGCCCAGAACCGGCAAGGCAAACAGCAACAGCGTGCGTGGGATCGGGCCGCTGGTGAGGTCGCCGGTGCGCCGGCGCGCGGGCATTTTTTCGTCCATGGCAGGCAACTCGGCAAAGTGATCTGGATCCGTTCCACCATCATTGCCGATTCAACGGGGCAGGTCGATGCGGTGTCGGAAAAGGTTCGCCGGAGGTCTGCCGGCGCACCTTGATCTAATCATGTTCTCAAAGCTCCCGGAATGGGCTATTGATCCCTGGGGCGTGGGGCCCGCATTCCTATCAGATCTTGCGAATAGCCGGGGGGTTCATGTCCGATAATCCGTTGTTTTCCGAGCGCCTGAACCGGCGCGCGTTTCTTGGTGCGTCCGCTCTGGGCGCGGCCTCGATGGCTCTTTCGGCGTGTACCACGACGGAAGTGGTGACGCCGCCGCCGGTGGCCGCGCCGCCACCCGACACGGCGTTCGGCGATACCGCAACCATGTACGCGGCGCGTACCGACGAAGGCTATCAACTGCCGGCAATCCCGGTGGCCAAGCTCGATCCGAAGTTCGTGCGCCAGATCGTGGCCGACCCGACCGGAGAAAAGCCCGGCACCATCGTCGTCGATGTCTCCGAGCACTTCCTCTATCTGGTGCGCGACGGCGGCAAGGCCATCCGCTATGGCGTCAGCCTAGGGAAGGCCGGTTTCGGCTGGACCGGCAGCGCCGTGGTCCAGGCACGGAAGAAATGGCCAGTGTGGACGCCGCCGCCAGAAATGATCCAGCGCCGGCCGGAACTGGCGAAATTCAAGGACGGCATGCCACCGGGGCCGCAGAGCCCGCTCGGCGCCCGTGCGCTCTACCTCTTCCGCGACGGTAAGGACACGATGTACCGGCTGCACGGCACGCCGGAGTGGGATTCCATCGGCAAGAACGCTTCGTCGGGCTGCGTGCGCTTCATGAACCAGGACATCATCGACCTCTACAGCCGCGTCAACGGTCCCGCGCCGGTCTTCGTGCGGCCGAACCTGTCGGCTGCCGGCAAGATCATGGCGGTGTCGAGCAGGACGGCCGAGCCGATCGATGCGGGCGTGCCGAAGGACGCGGAGTTCTTGAAATAAGCCTTCACACTCAGGCGGACGCGTCGAGCGCGTCCGCCTGGATGGCGGTGATTACTTCTTGGCCAGGCCGGGAAGCGTGACCTGATAGACCAGGAACATGGTGTCGACATTGGCGCCGTCATCGGCCTTGTAGGGCGCGCCGACCTGGAAGCCGTCCTGGGCGAGGAAGTCGTTGTCATTGGCGACGAACAGGAAATAGTCGTCGGGCAGCTTCGGATCGAGCACGCTGGCCAGCGACATTGCTTCCCACTTTTCCGAGAGATTGTTGTGGTCGTTCGGCGCGCCATTGTGCAGGCCGAAGCGATTGAGCTGCGCATTGTCGTTGATGTCGATGAACGGCGTCAGCTTGGCCGGCGTCACCGACGGATCGAGCACGCCCTTGGGCGCGACGGGCTTGTCAGCGGCGTCGAAAGGGCCGCCGGCGATGTCGGTCGCGGCCGAAACGTCGACGACGAAAATCTGGCGCAGAAGCGAGGTGTCGCCCTTGACGCCCTGGCCGTTGCCGCTGTCACGCGCCAGCATCAGGAAGGACGTGTCCGACAGCGCCACGATCTCGCTTTGCGCGGCGACCTTGGTCTTGCCCTTGGCGTCCTTGAACACCGGCAGCGGCACGACATATTCATGCGCCAGCTTGAGATGGGCGAGGTCGGAGGCGTCATAGACCAGAGCCCTGGTGTTCTGCCGGGTCGAGCCTGAATCGCCGCCGTCCTGCCTGGTCGCCGACTGCAGCACGGCGATCAGGAACTTGCCGTCCGGCGTCATCGCCATGCCTTCCAGGCCCTGGTTGTTCTGGCGGCCGGTCTCGGGATCCTTCGGATCGGGCTCGGCGGCACCCGGGCCGGGATTGTCCGAGGAGAAGTTCGGCGCGCCCTTGCGCATCGGCACCAGGGCGGCCGGCGGCTGCGTCGCCGACAGCAGGCGGCCTTGCGCCGAGAAGCGGTAGATGTTGGGGCCGTATTCGTCGGAGATGAACATCGAGCCGTCGGGCAGCCGCACGATCGCCTCGTTGTCGAGGGCGAGCTTGCCGTTGGTGGCGGCGGGCAGCATCGGCATGTCGCCGACAGCGGCGCGCACATCCGACAGCGGATCGAGGCCGGTGGCATCAGCGCCCTTGTCGTCGGTCAGAAGCATGGTGTCGGTGAGCGTCGCCTTGACTTCGGTCTGCTCCTGGCCAGCGGCGCCTGCTGCCGCCGGCGTGAACTCGATGCCGATCGTGTTGAGGCGCGGCCGGTAGTCGGTGGTGCCGGCGACATTGTAGCCGCGGTCCGGCAGCAGCCAGAGCGAACCCTTGTAAGTGCCCGCATCATGCTTCCAGCTCGATGTGTCGATCGCCATGCCGGAACCCGAGCCGAACGTCTCGCCGAATTTGTCGCGCTGTGCGGCCGGGATGCGGCCGACGCCGACCAGGCCCTTGTTGACGAGGCCGCCGGCGGTCGCGGTGCTGTTGGCGAGCGCCGGCGTCAAGGCGGTGAACAAGGCCAGCGCGACGCCGAGCGAGGCGGTTCGGTGCGGGTGTTTCATGGATGATCCTCGTTGTGACAGATGTGCCGGAGCGGTCGAAGAGCGAAAAAGCTGAACGAGGCGGTACATCGATGATGCCGCGCGCCGCCCCCCGAAAAGCGGTCTAAGGCGCGAACATGATGCTTGCGTGACAGTGCGGCATGCCTGTCCGCCGGCGTGTGCACTGGCCGGGAAAAACACGCGCTCGCGGGGAAGAATGGACCATCCCCACACGCCCGTCCGGGCGTGCAAGCGCAGTACTGGACACTTATGTCTAGTGCGTATATGTTGCGCTCCTGACAGACCGGGAGGGAAGCCTTGAAGTCGCACTACCGTGCAGTCGTGATCGGGGGCGGGGTGGTCGGCGCCTCGGTGCTTTACCATCTGACGCGGTTCGGCTGGTCTGACGTGGCGCTGATCGAGCGCGCGGAACTGACCGCCGGTTCGACCTGGCACGCGGCAGCCGGGTTTCATGCGCTCAATGCCGATCCCAACGTCGCGGCGCTGCAGGACTACACCATCAAGCTGTACCGCGAGATCGAGGCCGAGTCCGGCTGGGATATCGGCCTGCACATGACCGGCGGTGTCAACATGGCCAGCGATCCCCAGCGCTGGGAATGGCTGAAATCGGCCTGGGCGGTGTTCCAGTCGGTCGGCATCGAAACCGCCCGGCTGGTGACTCCCGACGAGATCAAGGAAATCTGTCCGATCGTCGACGTCACTGGCGTGCTCGGTGGTCTGCATGATTCCAACGAAGGCCATCTCGACCCCTATGGAACGACGCACGCCTATGCCGGCGCCGCGAAAAAGCGTGGCGCCGACGTGATCCTGCGCAACCGTGTCGTCGAGTTGAAGTCTCGCGCGGACGGCCACTGGGACGTCGTCACCGAGCAGGGCACCATCATCGCCGAGCATGTCGTCAACGCCGGCGGTCTGTGGGCAAAGCAGCTCGGCCGCATGGCCGGTGTCAACCTGCCAGTGACGCCGATGGAACACCATTATTTCATCACCGAGGACATTCCCGAGATCGCCGCGCTCGACCGGGAGATCGGCATCGCCGTCGATCTCGACGGCTTTTCCTACCTGCGCCAGGAGCGCAAGGGCGTGCTGCTCGGCGTCTACGAGCAGAACCCGAAGCATTGGAACATGGACGGCGCGCCATGGGACTACGGCATCGAGCTGATCCCGGAAGACATAGACCGCATCAGCCCGGAACTCGCCAAGGCGCATGAGCGCTTTCCCTGCCTGGCGAGCGCCGGCATCCGCAAATGGGTCAACGGCGCTTTCACCTTTACCCCCGACGGCAATCCGATCGTCGGACCGGTGCGCGGCCTGAAAAACTACTGGGTCGCCTGCGGCGTCATGGCCGGCTTCAGCCAGGGCGGCGGCGTCGGCAAGTCGCTGGCCGAATGGATGATCCATGGCGAGCCGCAGGCCGACGTCTTCGGCATGGACATTGCCCGCTACGGCGCCTTTGCCGCCAACCGTGAATATCTGAGACAGACGACGCGGCAATTCTATGCGCGCCGTTTCGTCATGACTTTCCCCAATGAGCGGCTGCCGGCGGGCCGGCCGTTGAAACGCCCCGGCGCCTATGACGGCATCAGCGCCGCCGGCTGCGAATGGACGGCGTCGTGGGGGCTGGAAATCCCGGCCTATTTCGCGCCGATGGGGTTTCGCGAGAACACCACGCTCAAGCGCTCCAACGCCTTCGACATCGTCGGCGACGAAGCGCTGCAGGTCCGGCGTGCCGCCGGGCTCGTCGATATCTCGGCCTATGCGCGGTATTGCGTGTCCGGCGCGGGTGCGGAGGCATGGCTCGACCGGTTGCTGGCCTGCCGGCTGCCGAAGGCCGGGCAGGCGCGGCTGGCGCCGATGCTCGGACCGGACGGGCGGCTGAAGGGCGACCTCACGGTGATCAATTGGGGCGGCGACTACTGGCTGATGGGCTCCTACTACCTCAGGGAATTCCACATGCGCTGGTTCGAGAGCCAGGCAGGAGAGGGCGTCACGGTCACCGACATTTCCGACGCGACAAGCGGCTTCCTGCTGACTGGGCCGAATGCGCGCAAAATCCTGGAACGCACGACGCATCAGGATGTCTCCGGCGCGGCACTGCCGTTCATGGCCTGCGGCGCGTTCGACATCGGCATGGTGCCGGCGCGGGTTGCCCGCCTGTCCATAGCGGGCGAGCTGGGCTTCGAGATCAACTGCCCGGGGACCATGCATGCCACGCTGCGCGGGACGCTGCTTGCCGCCGGCGAGGATCTTGGCCTGGCCGAGATCGGCTACTACGCGCTGAATGCGCTGCGATTGGAGAAAAGCTTCGGCATCTGGTCGCGCGAATTCACGCAGGGCTACACGCCGGGCCAGACCGGGCTCGACCGTTTCATCGCCTTCGACAAGGGCGATTTCGTCGGCCGCGAGGCGGCGCTGAGGGAACGCCAGGCAGGCATCTCACAACGGATCGTGACGCTGGAGGTCGACGCGCTCGATGCTGACGCCGGCGGCTTCGAGCCGGTCTGGCATCAGGGCCGGCGCGTCGGCTTCGTTACTTCGGGCGGCTTTGGCTACACGATCGGCAAGAGCGTCGCGCTGGCGTTGGTCGACGGCGATTTTGCCGAGGAGGGTACGGCGCTTTCGGTGCACATTGTCGGCGTCGAACGGCCGGCTCGTGTCATCGCGGCGTCGCCCTACGATCCCCCGGGCAAGGCGATGCGGCAATGAGGAGGATTTTTCAATGATCGACGACGCGGCACGAGACAGCAGGCGCGAGCGCCGGCGTGGACGCACCGGCGAAGCCGGCAGCGAAAGCAGCCGCCGGCCCAACTACCGATCGCTGAAGAACCCGTTTCTGCCGCAGCCGATCTTTTCGGATGACCAGGTGGCTTCCATCCACGACACGGCGCTGCGCGTGCTGGAGGAGCTCGGCATCAAGGTGCTCTTGCCGCAGGCGCGGGAGATTTTCGCCCGCGCCGGTGCGCTCGTGGACCCGGACACCGATATGGTGCGCATCGGCCGCGACATAGTGGCGGCGGCACTGGCCTCGGCGCCAAAATCAATTCCGGCGCTGGCGGGCGACCGCAGCCGCGATCTTTTGCTCGAACTCGGCTCGATGACGTTCCTCGCCGGCGCCGGCGCGCCCAACGTCACCGATCTCGAACGCGGCCGCCGGCCGGGAACGCTCAGCGCCTTCGAGGAATTGACCAAGCTCATCCAGCATTTCGACGTACTGCACATGCTTTGCCCCTGCATCGAGCCGCAGGATGTCGACAACCGTTTACGCCATTATGCGGTCAACCGTGCGCAGCTGACACTGTCCGACAAGTTCCCCTTTGTCTTCGCTCGCGGAACGCCGCAGGTCGAGGATGGTTTCGAGATGATCCGGCTGGCGCGCGGGCTGTCGGAGGATGAATTCCGCGCCGGCGCCCATTGCTACACCATCATCAACACCAATTCACCGCGCCAGCTCGACATTCCGATGGCGCAAGGCATCATCGATTTCGCCCGCGCCGGGCAGGTGCTGGTCATCACGCCGTTCTGCCTGGCCGGGGCCATGGCGCCGATCACGGTCGCCGGCGCGCTGACGCTTCAGCATGCCGAGGCGCTGGCCGGTCTGGCATTGGCGCAGATCGTGCGCCCGGGCGCACCCGTGCTTTACGGTTCCTTCTCCTCCAATGTCGACATGAAGTCGGGCGCTCCGGCGTTCGGCACGCCCGAGCACGTCAAGGCGACGCTGGGGGCCGGCCAATTGGCGCGCTTCATCGGCCTTCCCTGGCGTTCGGGCGCCGGCAGTGCCGCCAACATTTCCGATGCGCAGGCAGCCCATGAGTCGCAGTTCGCCCTTTGGGGATCGGTGCTTGCCGGCGCCACCGTCTGCATCCACGCCGCGGGCTGGCTGGAGGGTGGCCTGAGTGTCTCTTTCGAGAAGCTGATCACCGACATCGAGGCGGTGCAGTCGATTGCCGAGCTTTGCGCGGCAACTCCTGGCGACGACGACGCGATCGGTTTCGAGGCCATCGCCGAAGTGCAGCCGGGCGGGCATTTCTTCTCGGCCGGCCACACGATGAGCCGCTACCGCACCGCATTCTATGAGCCACTGGTGGCCGACTGGTCGAATTTCGGCAACTGGACGCAAAGCGGATCAAAGACCGCCAGCGAGCGCGCCACCGGTATCTGGAAACGCATCCTTGCCGATTTCGAGCCGCCCGCTTCGGCCGCCGCCACCGCCGGCATGCTCGACGAATTCATCGCGCGGCGAACGGAAGAGGGCGGCGCGGCGCCGGTGTCGTGACCAGGCGCGGCGCGCGGATCGCTTATGTCGGGTTGTCGAGCGTGAACAGGTCGCTCTCCTCGTCATAGGCGAAATACTCGGCGTAACGGGCCCAACTGATGACCGCCCGCACCGTCTGGTCGGCATAGCCTTCCGACATGTGGTCCTCCAGCTCGTCGCGGAAGCGCCGGGCCGGCGCCTTGTGGTTGGCGCGCTCGTCGAGCACGCGGCGGATGTGGCCGGCCAGCGGCACATAGGTCGCGAGCTGTTGCGCGAACAATTGCTTGCGCGCGTCGACCTCGCTTTCGGCGAAGCGTTTGCCGGCCGGAGTGAGCCGGATATCGCCCTCGGCGAATTCGGCAAAGCGCAGCAGCTGCAGCGTTTCGGCGATCGGGAACAGATCGTCGATTTCGAGCTGCAGGCTGGCGGCCAACGGCGGCAGGTCGGCATGGCCGTTGTAAGGCGGCGCGGCGACCGCCTCGATCAGGCCGGCAAGCAGGTTGGTCGAGACGCGCGGCAGCACCATGGCGATGCCCGTACCCGGGAAAACGCCGTCGCGGGGAGGGCTGCCCGGCTCCTTCCTGGCGGTCATGCGGGCGTAGATGTCCTCGACCAGGGCGCGGAAGGCCGGGTCCAGCCGGTTGCGGGGCTGCGGCAGGTCGACCCGCAGTTCTGCGACGACACGGCCGGGATTGGACGAGAAGATCAGCACGCGGTCGCACATCAGCACCGCCTCCTCGATGTTGTGCGTCACCATCAGGATCGACTCGATCGGCATGCGGCCTTCCGACCAGAGGTCGAGCAGGTCGGTTCGCAGGGTCTCGGCCGTCAGCACGTCGAGCGCCGAGAACGGCTCATCCATCAGAAGCACTTTTGGATGCACCACTAGGGCGCGGGCGAGCCCGACGCGCTGGCGCATGCCGCCCGACAGTTCCTTCGGATAGGCGTTCTCGAAGCCGTCGAGGCCGATCAGGTCGATGGCCGAAAGGGCGCGCTTGCGGCGCTCGGCCGGCGAGACGCCCTGCGCCTCGAGTCCGAGTTCGACATTCTGCAGCACGGTCAGCCAGGGAAACAGCGCAAAACTCTGGAAGACCATGGCGATGCCGTCCGGCGTGCCGGAAACAGCCTTGCCTTCGAAAGCGATGGCGCCCTCGCTCGGCCGGATCAGGCCGGCGATCGAGCGCAGCAAGGTGGACTTGCCGGATCCGGAGCGGCCGAGCAGGCCGACGATCTCGCCGGAGACGAGAGTTAGCCCGACCTGGTCGAGGACGACGAGCTTGCCCGCGCTGCCCTTGTCATAGGTCTGGCAGACGCCGTGGACTTCGACGAGCGGAAGGGCCTTGGTGATGACTGCTTGGTTCATAATCAGTCTCCTGAAAGAAGGGGTCAGTCGAGCCGCATGCGGCGTTCGGCAAAGACGTAGAGCGGGCGCCAGAGCGTGCGGTTGAAGAGGGTGACGAAGAGCGACATCACGGCGATGCCGAGGATGACACGCGGGAAATCGCCGGCTTCGGTGGCCTTGGCGATGTAGGAGCCGAGCCCGAAGGCCTCGAGCCTGGTGTTGCCCCAGCTTGCCAGTTCGGCGACGATCGAGGCGTTCCACGAGCCGCCCGAGGCGGTCAGCGCGCCGGTGATGTAGTAGGGGAAGATCCCCGGCAGCATGACATTCTTCCACCACGACCAGGACCGTATCTTGAAGACCCTGGCCGCCTCCTTGAGATCGGAAGGGAAGGCGCTGGCGCCGGCGATGACGTTGAACAGGATGTACCATTGCGTGCCAAGCACCATCAGCGGCGAGAGCCAGATGCCGGGGCTGGCGCCGGTGGCGACGATGGCGATCACCGCGAACGGAAACAGCACATTGGCGGGGAAGGCGGCGAGGAACTGCGCCAGCGGCTGCACCCGCTCGGCGACCGCCGGCCGCAGTCCGATCCAGACGCCGATCGGCACCCAGATGACGCTGGCGACCGCGATCAGCACGATCACGCGCAGCAAGGTGAGAAGGCCGCCGCTGAAGGCTTCAATGACATCATTCCAGCCAAGGGTCTGCCCGAGATACAGCACCGTTTCGATGCCGCCCCACAGCGCGACAAGCAACACCAGGCCGAGCCAGGCGAAGTCGAGCAATCGAGAAAACCGGCGCGAGGCGACGGTGGTTGCCGGCTGGGTCCGCCGGCCCAGGCGAAGCAGCATGGCGCGCTGCCACAGCCAGGCGATCGGCAGCCCCACGGTCCGTAGCAGCCGGACCCGGCGCAGTACGTCGTAGACCCAGGAGCGGGGCTTTTCCTGTCCGGCCGTCTGCTCGAAACGGAACTTGTCGGCCCAGGCGACGACGGGCCGGAACAGCAGCTGGTCGTAGAGCAGGATGAGCACGCCCATCGCCAGCACCGCCCAGGCGACGGCCTTGAAATCCTGCTTGTCGATGGCCAGCGCCAGCCAAGAGCCGATGCCGGGCAGTTGCACGGTGGTGTTGCCGACGGTGATGGCCTCGGAGGCGACGACGAAGAACCAGCCGCCGGACATCGACATCATGGTGTTCCACACCAGGCCGGGCGCCGCGAACGGCGCCTCGAGCCGCCAGAACCTTTGCCACGCCGAGAGGCCGAAACCGCGGCTGACCTCGTCGAGATCGCCCGGCACGGTGCGCAGCGACTGGTAGAACGAGAACGCCATGTTCCAGGCTTGGCTGGTGAAGATGGCGAAGATCGCGGCGCATTCGGCGCCGAGCTGGCTGCCGGGAAACAGGCCCATGAAGAAGGTCACGGTAAAGGTCAGGAAGCCCAGCACCGGCACGGATTGCAGGATGTCGAGCACCGGAATGATCACCATTTCGGCGCGCCGGCTCTTGGCGGCCAGCGTCGCCACCGTGAAGGTGAAGATCAGCGACACGATGATGGCCGCGAACATGCGCAGCGTCGTGCGCAGCGCATAGTCCGGCAAATTGGCGAGACCGAGCGTGACCGGCGAGGTGGTGAGCAGCGTGCTCGGCGCGCGCATGCCTGCGGCACCATGCGCCAGGAGCACCAGCAATGCCACCAGCATGGCAAAGGCGATGATGTCGTAGATGTTGGGAGCGATGCGTCCGCGCGCGAGCGCCGCGGCCTCGCCCAGCGAATTGCGGTTGTGCGACAGGAAGATCATGGCGGGCCTCCGGATGATGGGCCGATTGCAGTGTGGCTTGGGGGGAGGGTGATTGCAGGCATGCGGAAGGCTGCGACCGGGAGGTGGTCGCGCTGGGTGCCAAGCCCCCGCCGTCAGTGCGGGCGTTTGGGCTGCGTCGAAGAGGGGCCTAGGCAGCGCGTTGCAAGAGGGCCGTTCTACGACTGACGGCCTCTTCGGAGACGGGCTGCCGTTCCCGCGTCCAGCGGCATTCCAGCCGGCCGCTCGTCGAGCCGCGGCACCAGATGCAGACGAGCCGGGTCAGCGGCATGGTGAAGCCGGCCTTGCCCGCCAGGCCGCGCGTTGTTGCAACGGACGGCCGCGCGGTTGAAGCGGAGCGCGAGACAGAGCGTGTGCGGAAGGGGATGATGTTGGTGTTCATGGCTCACCTCTTGCGGCCCAGCGAGACGGCAAGGCGAGCCGAGGGCGGGTTATGCCCTGCCCAGGCCCGACAGGCGCCACATGCCGGAAACCAAATCTGTTGACGGGGCCAGTGTCCGGACCGTGCCTGGGGCTTGATCCGGACAGCGACTGGTATAGCTGTCCATAACCTGTTCGATCTCGAGTTGATGCTTCGGTCGGCCGAAGCCACGCCGCCTTACGCCCGCCGCTCACAAGGTGTCAACGCGGGCGCTGGAATCTTAAGTATATGGCCCGATACCAAGGCATATGGCGACCGGACGACGGTCACGTAATGTGCTGTCAATACATTGAAAAATAACGGTTTATCTGCCGCCTTGGAACGGTCATATCCCGAGCTTGCCGGCCATTTTGATGAGCTCGGCCAACGAGCCGGCCTGCATCTTGCGCATGGCTCGCGCGCGGCGGACCTTGACGGTGATCTCGCTGACGCCGAGGTCGCCGGCGACCTGCTTGTTGAGCCGTCCCTGCACAACCAGGGCCACGACGCTGCGTTCGCCTTCACTCAGCGTCGCCAGGCGTTCGCGCAAGGTGTCGATCTCGGCCGATTGCGTCCTGTGCAGCCGGTCCTTGTCCAGGGCAGCGGCGATGGCATCGAGCAAATCCTGTTCGCGGAACGGTTTCGGCAGGAAGTCGACGGCGCCGATCTTCATCGCCTGCACCGACATGGCGATGTCGCCGTGGCCGGTCATGATGATAACCGGGAGCGGCGTCCCGGAATGAGCGAGCTCTTTCTGGAAGTCCATGCCGCTCTTGCCGGGCAGGCGCACGTCCAGCACCAGGCAGGAGGGGATATCAGGCCTCGGCGCGCCCAGGAATTCGGCAACCGAACCAAAGCAGCGCACGCCCAGCCCAACCGAGCGCAGCAGGCTGTCGAGCGCTTCGCGCATGGCGGGGTCGTCGTCGATGACGAAAACGACCTGTTCCGGTTCGCTCGTTTCCGATCCGCTTGCTGGCTTCATTGGTCTGATCCGCGCGATCCCGTTCTGCCGGCCTGGAGCGAAAAGAAGAAGGCGGCGCCGCGCGGCACCGCAGGCTGCGCCCAGATGCGGCCGCCATGGCTTTCGACGATGGAGCGGCTGATGGCAAGCCCCATGCCCAGGCCTTCGGGCTTGGTGGTGTAGAAGGCGTCGAAGACATGGTCGAGTTCGACGCCGTTCAGCCCACAGCCGGAATCGCGAACCTCAATGACGATCTCGCCTGACCTGCCGGGGCTGGTCACGATCGTGACGTCACGCTCTTCTTCGCCGCTCACCGCCTCAAGCGCGTTGAGGATGAGGTTGAGGATGACCTGCTGGATCTGCACCGGGTCGGCCTGAGCTCGAGGAAGTTGGCCGGCCAGCTCGGCTCGCAAGGCGACATGCGCTCTGCCGGCTTCGGTTTCCACCAGGGTCAACGTATCCGATATCAGCTGATTGACGTCCAGCCAGATGGCCTTGCCGGCGGCCTTGCGGGTGAGGCCGCGCAGCCGTTTGATCAATTCGCTCGCGCGTTCTGCATCCCTGACGATACGCTCGGCCGCCTTGCCGGCTTCATCCGGATTGCCGCCCGCCAGCCAGCGCCGGGCGGCGTTGCCGTTCAGCACGATCGCCGCCAGCGGCTGGTTGAGCTCATGGGCGATCGAGGCCGTCAGTTCGCCGAGCATCGTCACGCGCGTGATGTGCGCGAGCTGCGCCTGCGCCTCGCGCGCCTGGGCCTCGGCGGCGGCGGCGCGCAGCGCTAGATAGGCGGTGACGGCGATCGCCACCAGGCTGATGGCGCAGTTGACCACGCCCGCCGGCACGGCACCTGCCCGCGTCAGGAAAAAACTCAACACGGTGAGCGTCATGCAGGCCGCCGCCACCATCGCCACGCCGCGGCGGTCGAGGTAGCGGACCGCGATCAGGACAATGACGACATAGAAGACCGCGACCGCGATCTCGAGATTAGTGACCGTGTCCGCCAGGAAGATCGCCGCGGCCAGCAGCGCAAGCAGGATCGGCAGCAGCGGCCGGCGCCCAAGCAGCGGCCCAAGGAGCGGCAAGGGCGATCTTCCAGACATGCCGGCCTCCTGACGATCACACTGCCCCATGGCGACATTACCGCGTGGCCTTTCAGCCCGGCAAGGCGCTGCCATATCGCATCGCGGCCGCAAATGCGCCCGAACTTTCGCTCTCTGCAGGCCGCCTTGCCATTGGCAAGCGGTGCACGCCGTGCAGAAATGCGCTTCATGCGCGAAGCCCTGATCGCATTGGTGATTTTCCTGTGCCTGGCGGGGGCGCCGCTGGCCAGCATGGTGATCTGGCCGAGGCTGCCGGCCAGACATCGCGACGACGATACGAACAATGTGGTGCGGCTCGCCGCCAACCTGTTCGGCGTCATGACCTCGCTGGTGCTCGGCCTGATGATCAATTCGGCCAAGAACACCTTCGAATCGATCGATCACAATGTGCACGCCTATGCGACGGAACTGATCCTGCTCGACAGAACATTGCGCCAGTACGGCCCCGAAGCCGACGCGGTGCGCCAGCCGCTGGTCGCCTATGTGCAGCGGGTGATGGCCACCTCGTCACAAGACAATGAAACCACTCTCGTCGCCAACCAGCTGTCCGAACATCTCTTGACGGAGATCGGCACGCGGCTGAACGCGCTGACGCTGTCCGATGCGACGCATGGCCCGCTTTTGCAGGATGCGCGTCAGCGCCTGCAGAAAGTGCTTGAAATGCGCTGGGTGCTGATCGAACAGTCGGAGGGCGCCATCCCCTGGCCGCTGATCGCCATGCTGGTTGCGTGGCTGGCGCTGATCTTCGCCAGTTTCGGCTTCAGGGCGCCGAGGAATGCGATCACGCTCGCGACCTACGTCGTCTCGGCCGCGCTGATCGCCGGGGCGATCTACCTTATCCTCGACATGGATGTGCCGTTCTCCGGACCTATCCAGATTTCGCCGGCGCCGCTGGAGCGGGCATTGGCGGAATTGCAGAGGTGATGCGGAACCGGCGGCATTCCCGGGCATTCATGGGAATGAACCGCGGAGGACGACATGGGTTTCGACCAGTATCACGAACCGCCTGAAGAACTGTCGCAGAAGGTGCGGACCTTTGCCCGGATGATCACCTCGCTGATCGAGGAGGCGGAAGCGATCGGCTGGTACGAACAGCGCATCTCGGTGGAGAAGGATCCGCAGGCGCGGGCCATCATGCAGAACGCGCAAGGCGAGGAGTTCAAGCATTTCGGCATGGATTTGGAATTCCTGCTGCGCCAGAAGAAGGACTGGCGCGCGGAATTGAAGGAAATCCTGTTCACGACGGGCGATATCGTGAAGGCCGGCGAGCGGGGCGAGAAGAAGGTGGATTGATAGCCTGCGCCATCAATCGCTGTCGCGCGCGATCAGCTCCAGCGGCCAGACTTCGTGGATGATGCGCGGGCCCTCTGGACCGGCGAAAGCGGGAAGCGAGGCCAGCAGCATTTCGGCCAGCCGCCTTCCCATCGGCTCCAACGGCGGGCGGAAGGCGGTCAGCGCCGGCGAGAAATAGCGGCAGAGCGGCGTGTCGACGATGACGGTCACCGCGATGTCGTGGCCCGGCCGAATGCCCATCTCGGCCAGCGCCTTGCAGCCGCCTAGCGCCATCGCGTCGTTGTTGAAGATGATGGCTGTCGGCCGGTCCTTTGCCTGCATCACGCGCGGCGTCACCTGGTAGCCGCCGGCCTCGTTGATGAAGCCGTCGGCGATCAGCGCAGGGTCGACTTCGATGCCGTGCCGCTTCAGGGCTTTGCGGTAGCCGTCCAGGAACAGATAGCTGAAATTGAGATTGAGGGAAGGTCGGATGGCGGCGATGCGGCGGTGGCCGCGCGCCACCAGACGGTCGACGGCGTCGCCGCCCGCCTTCTCGAAATCGAGATCGAGCGAGGGATAGGCCTTGCCGCCGCTGCGGCTGCGGCCGAGCGTGGCGAAGGGGAAACCGACCTGTGTGAGATAATCGATGCGCTCGTCCTCGCGCCGCGTCCAGGCCAGCAGAACGGCATCGGCGCGTCGGGTCTCGACGACGCGGCGCAGGCGCTCCTGCTGATAGTCGCCCGGCGCGCCCATCACCACGGTCAGGTCGAGCCCGCTTTCGGCAAGCCGGCCCTGCAGCCCGATCAGGAAGGGAATGAAGAACGGTTCGCCATATTGCTGGTCGCCGGGATGCGGCTGCAGCATGAAGGCGATCGAATGGGTCGCACCTTGCCTGAGACTGCGGCCGGACTGGTTGGGTGAATAGTTCAGCTTCTTGGCGGCGTCGAGCACGCGCTGGCGCGTGTCGGCATTGACGTCGGCACGGCCGTTCAGCGCCCGCGACACGGTGCCGATCGAAATGTTCAGGTGACGCGCTAGGTCGTGGATGCTGGACGCCAAAGACTTTCTCCCGCGTGCTTCGCTAGCATTGGCCGGTGCCGAGGCCAAGGCGAAAGACGATTTTCGCGAGCGGCCAATTGACATTCTACGCTATCGGGTGTGTTCTCGTAAACGTTTACGGAAAAACGTTTACGGTGATGCCGTGGATGCCGTGACGATCGGTCTGGAGGGACCGAGCGGAGGAGGATCGCCGGATGATGAATGTCGTCCTCGTCGGCTGTGGCGCGATGAGCAGGCAATGGCTCGATGCCGCGAGGCAGATCGACGGGCTTGCCATTGTCGGCCTTGTCGATCTCGACGCCGAGCGGGCGAAGGCGAGGGCGCACGAATACGACCTCACCGGCATTGTCATCGGCACCAGCCTTGACGCGGTGCTCGACCAGACAAGGCCCGACGCGGTGTTCGATGTCGTGGTCCCCGCCGCCCGGCGCGAAGTCGCGCTTTCGGCCTTCGCCCACAATTGCCATCTCCTGACCGAAAAGCCGCTGGCCGACAGTCCAGAGAATGCCCGCGCCATCGTCGAGGCGGCCCGGAAGGCCCGGCGCATCCACGCCGTCGTGCAGAACCGCCGCTACGTTGCCAATGTCAGGCGCATCCGCCGCTTCCTGGACTCCGGCGCCATTGGCGCGGCGACCAGTATCCATGCCGATTTCTTCGTCGCGCCGCATTTCGGCGGCTTTCGCGAGGAGATGGCGCATGTGCTGCTGCTCGACATGGCGATCCACACCTTCGACGCCGCCCGCTACATGGCCGGTGGCGAGCCGGCCGGCGTCTACTGCCAGGAATGGGAGCCGGCCAGTTCCTGGTACCGGCAGGGTTCGTCGGCAAGTGCGGTCTTCGATCTCGGCGGCGGCAAGGTCTTCACCTATGCCGGCTCCTGGTGCGCCGACGGCTTCCGCACCAGCTGGGAAGGCAGCTGGCGCATCGTCGCCGAGCGCGGCAGCCTCATCTGGGACGGCCATGACCTCCTGAAGGCGGAAGTGGTGGTGCCGGGCCGCGACGGGCTGTTCGACAAAACCCAGCCGATCGACGTGCCGCCGCTCGATCCAGCCGACCGTGTGGGCGGCCATCTCGGCATCATCAGGGATTTCATGCACGCCATCGAGACCGGCACCGAGCCGGAGACGCATGGCGCCGACAACATCAAAAGCCTGGCCATGGTTTTCGGCGCCATCGAGAGCGCCGAAACCGGACGCCGCGTGGCGATTACACAGGAAGCACAATGATGCCAAACCCGCTTCTCGACATCCGGATCGGCACCATGGTGCGGGCCAACCTCGAAGATCCGGCGGCGTACATCAAGCAGATCCTGCCGCTCGGGTTCGAAAGCATCCAGCCGTTCTTCTGGCAGACGCTGGGCGGCAAGGACCTTCCACAGCTCGCCGGCGAGATCCGCGAGGCGATCGGCGATGCCGATGTCGTCGTGTCTTCCCTCGGCGTGTTCGGTAATCCGCTGGAGAGCGGCGAGGTCGATCGCGGCGTGCTCGCGGCCTGGGAAACGGTCATCGACAATGCGCATCTGTTCGGCACGTCCATGGTCAGCGGCTTCACCGGGCGTCTGCGCGGCAAGAAGCTGACCGACAGTCTGCCGCGCTTTCGCGAGGTGTGGGGACCGCTGGCCAAGCGCGCCGCCGACAAGGGCGTGCGCATCGCCTTCGAGAACTGCGCCATGGACGGCAATTGGGCGGCTGGCGACTGGAACATCGCCCACAATCCAGACGCCTGGGAGCTGATGTTCAACGAATTGCCTGATGATAATCTGGGTCTCGAATGGGAGCCCTGCCATCAGCTCGTCTATCTGATCGACCCGATCCCGCAGATCCGCAAATGGGCGCCGCGCATCTTCCATGTCCATGGCAAGGACGCCACCGTGCGCTGGGACGTCATCCGCGAGCATGGCGTGTTCGGCCGGCTGCCCTTCGTACAGATGCGCACGCCCGGCTTCGGCGACAGCGACTGGACGCGGGTGATCAGCGAATTGCGGCTGGCTGGCTACAAGGGCGCCATCGACATCGAGGGCTGGCACGACCCGGTCTATCGCGGCGATCTTGAGATCACCGGCCAGGTCCGGGCGCTGGAGTATCTCAAGCAATGCCGGGGAGGCGCCAGCTACCTGCAAAATCCGACGTGAGGACCCGGCCGGCGGGAGGAGCCGGTTCGTAAGTGGCGAAGCAATCGTCAACAGCCCCCTCGGCTGACGAGGGAAACAATGGGAGGACAAGTGCATGAGCATCGCGATCAGAACGACACTTCTGCGCACGACCGTCGTGGCCGCCGCCACGGCGCTTTGCGCCGCCATCTCGACCTTGCCGGCACGGGCGCTCGACGCCCAATGGTGCAAGGATGTCCATATCCGCTTCTTCGTCGGCGGCGCCGAGGGCGACGCCTTCGGCACCATCGTCTATAATGGCGCCAAGCAGGCGGCGGCCGATCTCGGCCCCAAGGTCGACTACATCTTCTCCGGCTGGGACGTCGAAAAGATGGTGCAGCAATTGCGCGAGGCGGTCGCGGTCAAGCCCAACGGCATCGCCATGATGGGCCATCCAGGCGAAGACGCGATCATGCCGCTGGCCGAGCAGGCGCATAAGGACGGCATCAAGATGATGTACCAGAACGTGCCGGTGCCGAAGGTGACGGCGGCGTTCGGCGGCGGTTATGTCGGTGCGCAGCAGGAGCAGCAGGGCCGTGCGCTTGGCGCCGAGGCGTTCAAGCTTGGCGGGCTGAAATCCGGCGACAAGGCGATCATGATCGGCCCCTTCGACAATGAGAGCCGGGGCGCACGCGAGCGTGGGACGGTCGCCGCATTGAAAGAGGCCGGCGTCGATGTCGTTCAGATCAATTCCGTGCCCGAGTGGGCAGCCGATCCGAATCTCGCCATCCCGGTGATCACCGCGGCGTTGCTCAACAATCCCAACGTCAAGGCGGTCGGCTATCCCGGCGGCCAGTTGCTCGGCAATGTGCCGACCTACATGCAGGCCGCGGGCAGGAAGCCTGGCGACATCTTCAATTTCGGCTTCGACACCAGCCCGCAGATCGTCGAGGGCTTCAAGGGTGGCTGGGTGCAACTGACAGCCGACCAGCAGCCATTCATGCAGGGCTATCTGCCGATCCTCAGCCTCTGCCAGCAAGTGGTGCTGGGTCTGGCGCCGATGAATGTCGACACCGGTGCCGGCTTCGTCACGCCGCAGAACTATGAGATCGTCTCAGAGCTCGCCAAGCAGGCGCTGCGCTGACCTCCCAAGGCTGCCGGCCGGGTTGGACCCGGCCGGCAGGACCCGCCGGCAAAAGGCCGGCATGCGACAATGAAAGCGAGGATCCGATGGCCGAACGCATCATCGAACTGCGCGATATCACGAAATCCTACGGTCAGGTCTATGCGCTGGGCGGCGTCAATCTCAGCGTCGACCGCGGCGAGGTTGTCGGCCTCATCGGCGACAATGGCGCCGGTAAGTCGACGCTGATCAAGATCCTGTCCGGCGTCGTCAGGCCGACCAGCGGCGACATCCTCGTGCGCGACAAGCCGGTGAGCGGCTGGAGCGCGGCGCGCTCGCGCGACGCAGGCATCGAGACGGTGTTCCAGGACCGGGCGCTGGCCGTGCAGCAGACCATCGTGCGCAACATTTTCATGGGGCGCGAGCTGACCGGATTTATGGGCTGGCTGAAGGTCAACAAGGAGATCGAGGAGGCGAGCCGGCTGATGCGCGAGATCGGCTTCACCTCAAAGGTGTTCACGCCGCACTCGATCGTCGGCCAGCTGTCGGGCGGCGAACGTCAGGGCGTGGCGATCGCGCGCGCCATCTACAAGCAGGCGGAACTGATCATCCTCGACGAGCCGACGACGGCGCTGTCGCTGACCGAAACCGCCAAGGTGTTCCATTTCGTGCGCCAGGTGCGGGCGAGCGGGCGCTCGATCCTGTTCATCGGCCACAACATCCATCACGTCTTCGACATCGCCGACCGCTTCGTGGTGCTCGATCGCGGCAAGGTGGCGCTGACCGCCGACCGCAGCACGGTGAAGTCGGCGGAAGAGTTGATCAATTTCATGGAGGACGTCGCGCATCCCGGCGGATTGCCTGGACTGCGCGAGGCCGGCGAAGCGGAGCATCAAGCGCGATGAGCAAGACCATGGAACCCGATCTCGAAAGCCCTCTGCGCGCTCATGCCGGGTCCGCCCGCCAGGAGTGGAAACATCCATCCGACCACTGGCTGCGCGGCTTCGTCCTGGACAACCGCGCCTCGCTCGGCACGCTCGCCGTGTTCATCGTCATGATGGCGGTGTTCATGGTCGCCAACCCGACCGTGTTCACCACCTGGTATCTCTACAGCTCCGTGCTGACGACGCTCCCCGTGGCGCTGTTCGTGGTCGTGCCGCTGGTCTTCGTCGTCACCTGCGGCGAGATCGACCTGTCGTTTCCGGCAACGATGGGCTTTGCCTCCTGGGTCTTCGCCTTGGTGGTGCAGGCCGGCTACGACCCGTTCCTCGGCATTGCCGCGGCACTCCTCACCGGCATGCTGCTCGGCTTCCTCGTCGGGTCGCTGGTCGTCTATGGCGGGCTGTCGTCGCTGATCGCCACGCTCGGCATGAATTTCCTGCTGCGCGGGCTCATCCAGATCGTCAACGAAGGCAAGTCGATGGCGCTGACCAGCCTCAGCGGCAGCTGGGCCTACAAGATCTTGTCCAGCCAGATCTATGGCATTCCGGTGCAGATCTTCTGGGCCATCGCCTTCGTCGTGCTGTCGGCGATGCTCTACAATAGGCACCGCTTCGGCGCACAGGTGAGGGTGGTCGGCGACAATCCTGACAGCGCCCAGCAGATGGGCATCGACGTCAAGCGCGTGCGGGTGAAGGTGTTCGTCTTCGTCGGCATCGGGGCGGCGATCGCCGGCACGTTTTCGGTGATGATCAACTTCACCTGGTGGCCGACGGCCGGCGACGGCTATCTCCTGCCGGTGCTGGCCTCGGTCTTCGTCGGCGGCACGCCAACCTGGGGCGGCATCGGCACGGTCGTTGGCGGCGCCATCGGCGCGGTCACCGTATCGTTCATCCAGACCGGCGTGGTGGCGGCGGGCCTGAGCGGCTTCTACGTGCAGTTCTTCAACGGCCTGATCATCATCCTGTCGCTGCTGGGCCACAAGTGGAACCAGGCAAGGTATCGGTGAGGAAGGCACTACCGGAACTGCGCTGGGAGCTGCTCGGCACCGGGCAGCTCACACCGCCGCGACGAACCCGTCCAGCACGCGTTTCTGGCCGGCCTTGTCGAAGTCGATGGTCAGCTTGTTGCCTTCGATGGCAGAGATGTTGCCGTTGCCGAACTTCTGGTGGAAGACGCGGTCGCCGACGCTGAAGGGTGAGGGCTTGTCGGCAACGGATTTGGCGACCAGTTCGCCGTCGATGGTGCGGCCCTTCACGCTCGTGCGGCCGGCGCCGTAGCCCGAGTCGGTCTCGCCATAGCCGATGCGTTCGACCTGATGGCCGGAGCGCGTGCCCCAGTTCCGGTCGGTCGCCTCCGTGCGGTTGGCCTGCGCGCGCTGCCAGCCGGGCGTCGAATAGGTGTTGGAGAAGGCGCCGGATTTCTCGGTGCTGGCGCCGACACTGTCGAAGCGCGAGGCGCCGTAGGGGTTCTGCCGCCCACCGCCACGGCCGGAGGCGAAGGAGCCGCCGCCATAGGGGTTGCCGTAGCCGCCATAGGAATTGCCGCTTTCGGCGATCTCGACATGAGATTCCGGCAGTTCCTCGAGGAAGCGCGACGGGATGGTCGATTGCCAGAGCCCATGGATGAGCCGGTTGGAGACGAACCACAGATGCAGGTTCTTCTTGGCCCGCGTCAGGCCGACATAGGCCAGCCGGCGCTCTTCCTCCAGCCCGGAACGGCCGCCTTCATCGAGCGCGCGCTGGTGCGGAAAGAGGCCTTCCTCCCAGCCGGGGAGAAAAACCGTCTCGAATTCGAGGCCCTTGGCCGAATGCAGCGTCATGATGGAGACGGCGTCCTGCCCGGCATTCTGCTCGGCATCCATGACCAGCGCGACATGTTCGAGGAAGGAGCGCAGCGACTCGTACTCCTCCATCGAGCGGATCAGTTCCTTGAGGTTTTCCAACCGGCCCGGCGCCTCGGCCGACCGGTCGTTCTTCCACATGTCGGTATAGCCGCTTTCCTCGAGAATGGTCTCGGCGAGCTCGGTGTGCGGCTTGGTTTCCAGCGCCTTCTGCCAGCGTTCGAAATTGGCGGCGACTTCGCGCAACGCGGCGCGCGGCTTCGGCTTCAGCTCGTCGCTTTCGGCGAGGTTGCCGGCGGCCTCCAGCATCGGGATGCGCAGCGCACGCGCCGTGTCGTGGATCTGGCGGATGGTGGCTTCGCCGAGGCCGCGCTTCGGCACATTGACGATGCGCTCGAAGGCGAGGTCGTCGCCGCTGTTGGCAACGACGCGGAAGAAGGCCAGCGCGTCGCGGATTTCCATGCGCTCATAGAAACGCGGGCCGCCGATGACGCGGTAGTTCAGGCCGAGCGTGATGAACCGATCCTCGAAGGCGCGCATCTGGAAGGACGCGCGCACCAGGATCGCCATGTCGTTGAGATTATGCTTCTGGCGCTGATAGGCCTCGATGGTCTCGCCGATGGCGCGGGCTTCCTCTTCGGAATCCCAGGCGGCGTGGACATTGACCTTGCCATCCTCGGGGTCGTTGCGGTCTGTGAAAAGCGTCTTGCCGAAGCGGCCCTCATTGTGGGCGATGAGGTGTGAGGCGGCGCCAAGGATGTGCGCGGTCGAGCGGTAGTTGCGCTCCAGCCTGATGATGGTGGCACCAGGGAAATCCTTGTCGAAGCGCAGGATGTTGTCGACCTCGGCGCCGCGCCAGCCGTAGATCGACTGGTCGTCGTCTCCGACGCAGCAAATGTTTACGGTGGCGCGGCCTTCTGCCCGCTGCGCCAACAAGCGCAGCCACATGTACTGGGCGGTGTTGGTGTCCTGGTACTCGTCGACGAGTATGTATTTGAAGCGCCGGTGATAGTCCTTCAGCACATCAGGATTGGCGCGGAAGATGCGGATGGGGTGGCAGAGCAGGTCGCCGAAGTCGCAGGCGTTCAGTGTCTGCAGCCGCTCCTGATAGGCCTTGTAGAGTTCGCGGCCCTTGCCGTTGGCGAAGCTGCGCGCGTCGCCCTCGGCGATATCGGCCGGACCTTGGCCCTTGTTCTTCCAGCCGTCGATCATCTGGGCGAACTGCTTGGCCGGCCAGCGCTTGTCGTCGAGGCCCTCGGCCTGGATCAGCTGTTTGATCAGCCGCACGACGTCGTCGGTGTCGAGGATGGTGAAGTCGGAACGCAAGCCGGCAAGCTCTGCATGACGGCGCAGCAGCTTCACGCCGATCGAGTGGAAGGTGCCGAGCCAGGGCATGCCTTCGACATTGCCTTCGCCGATCAGGATGCCGATGCGCTGCTTCATCTCGCGCGCGGCCTTGTTGGTGAAGGTGACGGCGAGGATCTGCGAGGGGAAGGCCTTGCCGGTGGCAAGGATGTGGGCGATGCGGGTGGTGAGCACCCGCGTCTTGCCGGTGCCGGCGCCGGCCAGCACCAGAACCGGGCCTTCGGTGGTCTCCACCGCCAGCCTTTGTTCCGGATTCAGCCCCTTGAGATAGTCGGGCGCGCTGTTCTGGCCGCTGCGGGCGGCCATGGCGCGCGCGGCAATGCCCGACGGGGCCGTCGGCCGCGCATTGGGTTCGTCGAAAAAGGGCATGTCTTCGGAAAAGCCGGACATCTTCCCCCCGAATGTAGTGATTCGGCAGGGAAAGACCAGAACTGTCTACGTTTTGTTCTGGGTAAAAGTGCTGGCGCGGCAAGAATGCGCTTCGGATGCGGCTCCGCGATGCGGCAGGGCTTAACGCTTTGGTGGACCTTGGTAGAGATACCTGATGGGCAAGAACACGAGGCTGAACAAAATTCCGGCCAGCAGACCCCAATAGAGATAAGGGTCTTGCACTCGATCAAGCACATACAGACCGCCGCCATGTCTCGGGATGATGGCTTTGCCCATCCAAAGGAAAACGGCCACGACCAGCGTGCCGATGAGCATCTGTAACAGGAAGATGCCCACTAGGATGGGAGAGTATCGATTTTCGCCCGCCATTTAGCTCTCGCTCGCCTGAGATACCGTCGTTCAAGCCTTGCGGTCGCCGAGCGCCACGAAAAATCGATGGCCGAACGAGCGCGCCTCGTCCGTCATCACCGCGCCCAGGGCGACCTGCAACTGGTCGTAATAGCTGCCGGCGGGCGAGGCCAGGAAGGCCTCATAGAGCTTCAGGTCGGCCATGGACATATCCCGGTAGATATAGGCTGCAGATTCCATGGCATCACTGTCGATGTCACGGCGAAGCCCTTCGGTTTGCTTGCGCAGCAGAGCCATTACCTGGTCGTCGGGCAGGGGCTTTCCGGCCGCGCCCAGCATTTCGGAAAGCATCGCATAGCCCATGTTCAAGGCGACGGCTTCTCCGGTGTCGACGGCGCTGATATCGTCCATCATCTTCCTGTACAGAGCGAGCCTCGCCGGATCCCTGGATGGAAGCTCGCCGAGGATTTTGGCGCCCCCGATCTTCTTGGCCTCCCTTGCTTGCGGCGACGAAGCCTGGATCTCCAGCGCGGTGACCTGTTTGCCCAGGGGCGAAGCATAAAACGAGGCCAGGTCGGCCAGGTCCTTGGCGCTGAGCTTGTCCGCCATCCGGGCTTCGATGGCCGTTTCCATCTTCTCCGGGTCAAAAGCACCCTCCATGGCGGAGGCAAGGGCGTCCTGGACCTTTTGCGGCGGCGTTCCCGGCGCCGATTTCACGGCCGCGGTGAACCCTGGGCCAATGCCCATCAGCATCTCGTGAAAGCCGTTCGCCTTGTTGATCTCGCTGATTGTCTGCGCCGGCGCGGCCACGGTGCCAGCAATGAGCGGGACGAGGCAGTAGAGCACAAGCGCCATACGCGTCAGTGGCGGAACGAGTGACGGCATTTTGCTTGCTCCACGGAAAAGATGATCCGTGGAGACTGCGGGAAAACCCTGATGCAGGCAAGATGGATTGCCACCTTGGCGTGTGGGCAGCTTGACAGGCGGGGCAGGCAGGAGAAAGCTGTGCGCAGGGCAGGAGCGGTGCACCGGGTTGCCCATGGCCGCGCGAGCGCGCAACAGTCGAAGGAGTATCATCTTGGCTGTCACCATCACCTCCCTCGTTCTCTTTCTCCTCGGTCTGGCGCTTGGTGGCGGTGGCGTCTGGCTGGCATCGCTGGGGGGCAGTTGGTACTACATCGTTGTCGGCCTCGCCTTCCTGATCGCCGCCTGGCTGCTCTACCGGCGCCGGTCCACGGCGCTATGGCTCTATGCGGCGATCGTGCTCGGCACGCTGGCCTGGGCGGTCTGGGAAATCGGCTTCGATTGGTGGGAACTCGGCCCGCGCGGCGGCATCATCGTGCTGGTGGCACTGTGGCTGCTGACGCCATGGGCGCGGCGGGGCCTTGCCGGGCCCGACGGGCGCGCGCCGCTGATCCTGGCCGTGCTGGCATCGCTGGCGGTGGCCGGCTATTCGATGACGACGGACCCGAAGGACATTGCCGGCGCGCTCGACACCGACAAGGTGATCCCCAACGCCAATCTGGGCAATGATGTGCCGGCGGGCGAATGGCACTTCTACGGCCGCACGCAGTTCGGCCAGCGCTATTCGCCGCTCGACCAGATCACGCCGGACAATGTCGCCAATCTGCAGCCGGCCTGGACTTACCGCACCGGCGACGTGAAAGGGCCTGACGATATCGGCGAGACCACCTATCAGGTGACGCCGCTCAAGATCGGCGACACGCTCTTCATCTGCACGCCGCATAATTTCGCCATCGCGGTGGACGCCGCGACCGGCAAGGAGAAGTGGCGCTACGATCCCAAGATCAAGCTGGACAAGGACCGCCAGCACCAGACCTGCCGCGGCGTGTCCTACTATGCCGATGCCACCGGCGCCGCCGGCCAGCCTTGTGCTGCCCGCGTCTACCTGCCGACCTCGGATGCGCGGCTGATCGCGCTCGACGCCGCCAGCGGGCAGGTCTGTCCCGCCTTCGCCGAGGGCGGTACGCTGAACCTGTTGACCGGCATGCCATACCCGAAGTCGGGCTATTACTACTCGACCTCGGCGCCGCTGATATCGGGCGGCAAGATCATCGTCGGCGGCGCGGTCAACGACAATTATTCGACGCAGGAGCCGTCCGGCGTCATCCGCGCCTATGATGCGAGCACAGGCAAACTGATCTGGAACTGGGATTCCGGCAATCCGGACCAGACGACGCCGCTGCCGGCCGGCCAGACCTACACCGCCAACTCGCCCAACATGTGGTCGACGCCGAGCGCCGACGAGAAGCTCGGCCTGCTCTATGTGCCGCTCGGCAACCAGACGCCGGACCAGCTCGGCGCCGGGCGCAGCGCCAATGTCGAGAAATTCTCCTCCTCGATCACCGCGCTCGACCTCAACACCGGGCAGTTGAAATGGGTGCGGCAAACCGTGCACCACGATCTCTGGGACATGGACGTGCCGGCGCAGCCGAGCCTAGTCGACATCACCAAGGCAGACGGTTCCGTCGTGCCTGCGCTGGTCGGGCCGACCAAGCAGGGCGACCTCTACGTGCTCGACCGGCGCACCGGCGAGCCGGTGATCGCGGTCAAGGAAGTGCCGGCGCCCGGCGGCGCCATCGAGGGAGACCACACGTCGCCGACGCAGCCTTCCTCCGATCTCTCCTTCAACCCGAAGCCGCTGACCGATGCCGATATGTGGGGCATCACCATGTTCGACCAGCTGGCCTGTCGCATCGCCTTCCACAAATTGCGCTATGAAGGCCGCTACACGCCGCCTTCGCTGCAGGGGTCGCTGGTCTATCCCGGCAATTTCGGCGTCTTCAACTGGGGCGGGGTGGCGGTCGATCCGGTGCGGCAGGTGATGTTCGGCATGCCGACCTATCTCGCCTTCACGTCCAGGCTCGTTCCCCGCGCGGACGTGCCGCCGCCGGGTGACAACACCAAGGGCAGCGAACAAGGGCTGAACCGCAATGAGGGCGCGCCCTACGCGGTGGTGATGGGACCGTTCCTGTCGCCGCTCGGCATTCCCTGCCAGGCGCCGCCCTGGGGTTACGTCGCCGGTGTCGACCTCAGGACAGGCACGATCAACTACAAGCACCGCAACGGCACCGTCTACGACATGACGCCGCTGCCGTTGCCGCTGAAGGTCGGCGTGCCCGGCATTGGCGGGCCGATGATCACCGCCGGCGGCGTCGCCTTCCTGGGTGCCGCGGTCGACGACTATCTGCGCGCCTACGACCTGACGTCAGGCAAGCAGCTCTGGCGGGCCCGATTGCCTGCCGGCGGGCAATCGACGCCGATGACCTACACGGTCGCCGACGGGCGCCAGTTCGTGGTCATCGTCGCCGGCGGCCACGGCTCGGTCGGCACCAAGCCCGGCGATTATGTGATGGCTTACGCGCTGCCGAAATAGCTGTGTCGCGCTAGCCGAAAGCGGTCTTGGCGCTAGCCAAGTCCGAGATGGCTCTTCAGGCCGGGCACCGAGCCCAGCACCTGGTTGGTCAAATCGGGGCCGGCGGCGGCTTCGGCCTGCTGGACCAGCGTGGCGCCGGCCTTCTGGATCTGCGCCAGATCGAGGCCGGATGCCTTCAGCGCGGCCAGGCCGTTGACCAGTGCGCCCGCCTTTTCGCCGAGAACGCCGCCAAGCGCGCCTTGCAGCGAGGACAGGAAGCCGCCGCCACCGCCGGCGGGGGCGGCCATCACGTCATATTGGTGCGCGAGGTCGTCGGCGCCGGGAATCCTGGCGAAAAACGACGAAGCGCTGGTGCCTTCCGCCTCGTGCTCCAGCACCGAGAAAATGGTGCCGACGACTTTTTCCGTCGTCGCCTGGTCGAGGCCCGCCTTTTGCGAGACGGTATTGACGATATCCTGGACGTTCATGATCTCACCTCAACCCTGGGTTTTCGTGTTTGCCGGATGGCGCTGGCGGCTGCGGACCCTGACCATGGATTTCCGGTTCGCCGCCACAACGGTTGCGCGCATCGCCAGAACGGCGGCTGCGGCAAGCATGAAGGCGGCTGTCAGCGTCGGCGAGGTCATGGTCATCAGTTTTCCTTTCACGTCAGGCCCTTCAGGACCGCGGCCGCGTCATGGACCGGCCGGATGACCAGTCTCCGCTACTATTGTGGCGGCGCCATCAAGATTTGTCGCCGATGACAAAATTGTGATGATGGTTGCCGCCGCTTGCCAGGGAACGGGAGTGTGACCGAGCCGTGACTGGACGATGCGGGCCTCGCCCCTATCTTGCGGATGCAAGGATACCAAAGCCGAGGAGCGCCCCCGTGACGAAATCCACCATCGCCGACAAGCCTGCCATCACCCAGGCGATGATCGACGCTTATGACGAATACACGCATCTGACGCTCGACCGCCGCCGCTTCATGGAACAATTGACCAGGCTCGCCGGATCGGGTGCGGCGGCGGCCGCGATCGCGCCAATGCTGGCGGCGAATTCAGCCCAGGCGGCGACCGTCGCCGAAAACGATGTCAGGGTGAAAGGCGAGGACATCACCTATCCCGGCAGCAGCAGTGAGATGAAGGGCTATCTCGTGAAGCCGGCGAACCAGGCCGGCAAGCTCGGCACGGTCATCGTCATCCATGAAAACCGGGGGCTCAACCCGCATATACGCGACGTCGCCCGGCGCGTGGCGCTGGAGGGGTTCGTGGCGCTTGCGCCGGATTTCCTGTCGCCGCTCGGCGGCACGCCTGATGACGAGGACAAGGCGCGCGACATGTTCACCAAGCTCGATCCGGCGCGGACCGTCGCCAACGCCGTGGCGACGGTCGCGTTCCTCAAGTCCGACAAGGACGGCAACGGCAAGGTCGGCGCCATCGGCTTCTGCTGGGGTGGCGGCACGGCCAACATGCTGGCCGTCAACGCGCCAGACCTCGCCGCCAGTGTCGCCTATTACGGCATGCAGCCGAAGGCCGCCGACGCCGCGAAGATCAAGGCCGCGCTGCTGCTGCACTATGCCGGCCTCGACGACCGCACCAATGCCGGCATCGATGCCTTCAAGAAGGAGCTCGACGCCGCGCATGTGGAATACACGGTCTATGTCTACGAAGGCGCCAACCATGCCTTCAACAACGATACGTCGGCGGCGCGCTACGACAAGAAGGCGGCCGATCTCGCCTGGGGCAGGACGATCGCTTTCCTGAAGCAGAAACTGGCGTAGGCAAGTCAGGCCGCGGGTGCCCAGACCGCCTCGAAGGCCGGCGACAGGGTGAAGCCGGCCGGCCGTGCGGAGACGGGCGGCGGGCGGCGTACGCCTTCCTGGAGGTAGCGCAACGCCGACGTCAGCCCGTTCATCGTATAGGGCTTGGCGATGACGCCGATCGCACCGGCGAAATGGTCGGGGATGCGCTTCGGATTGGCGGTCATGAACACCACCATCGAACGTTTCTTCTCGCCGATATAGTGGGCCACGTCGACGCCGGTCGGGCCGTCGGTGAGGTGGATGTCGACAAAAGCGATGTCGGCATCCGTGGACTCGATCATGCTTCTTGCTTCCGCCGAAGATGTCGCCCAGCCGACGACGCTATGGCCGGCCTCCTCGACGAGACTTTCCAGTTCCATCGCCAACAGCGCTTCATCCTCGACGATCAGGACCTTGAGCGGTTCAGTCATGAGAGAGTCCTTTTTTGCTGCGGTTCGTTTGGCATCGAGATCACGACCTTGGTGCCGGGGCCGGCGTCACGCCACTCGATGTCGGCGTGCAACTGGCGGGCGAGCGATTTGATCAGCCGCATGCCGAACGAGGCATCGCCATTGGCTTCGGCCATGCCGACGCCGTCGTCGGACACCTCGATTTTGAAGTGGCCGTCGGGCTGGCTCATCTTGATGCCGATGCGACCCGCCGTGGTCCCGTCCGGTCCCTCCTTGAAAGCGTGCTTCAAGGCATTGGTGACGAGCTCATTGACCATCAGCGCGACAGGCGTCGCCTTCTCGGCTGAAATCACGATGGGATCGAGCTCGAGTTTCGGCTTGATTCCGGAGCGCCCCGACGCCGTCAGCAGATCCGTCACCAGGTCCTTGGCGAAATCCGAGACGTCGAACCGGCTGACATCCTTCGACTGGTAGAGCCGGCGATGCACGGTGCTCAGCGCCTCGATACGCTCCAGCATGGTGGCCAAGGAATGCCTGGTCGCCTCATCCTTTATGGTCCGGCGCTGCATGATGGTCAGCGATGAGATCATCTGCAGATTGTTTTTCACCCGATGATCGACCTCATGCAGCAAAGTGGTCTGCGCCTCCAGCGCTGCTTCCAGTTCCGCGGTGCGCTCCTTCACCGCCTTCTCGAAGCGGTCCTTGTCGGCGGTGATGCGATGCTCCGAGCGCTTGCGGTCCGAGACGTCGAGTTGCGAGGCGAAAAAGAACTGCACCTCGCCTTTGTCGTTGGAGACAGGGCTGATGTAGAGCGCGTTCCAGAAGGTCGAACCGTCCTTGCGATAGTTCAGGATGTCGACGCTGACATCGGCATTGTCCTCGATCGCCGTGCGGATCTGGGCGACAGCAACCTTGTCGGTTTTCGGCCCTTGCAGGAAGCGGCAGTTCTTGCCCAGCACCTCGTGGCGTTCATAACCGGTCAGCCGCAGGAACGCGTCATTGGCAAAGACGATCGGGTTGTCGGGCCGCCGGGGATCGGTGATGACCATCGACATGCGGGTGGCGCGGATGGCCGCCGCGAACGGGTCGCCTTTGCCATGCTCGACATGAAGGTCGTCCGTCATGTGCCAAGCGTCGGCAGGCTCCCTGGTCCGTTTCCAGTCCATTGCTTCACTCCAAGCCGTTTTCGTGGGGATCAACGGCTCGAAGGCGCAATTGGTTCAATAATGGACGTCTTGTCGCAGTCAGGCGAGATCTGGAACCGACTCGGCACTTGTGCAAGCAATTGACGATAAACGGTTTTCTCGGTGTCTAGTCGCTGGATGGAGGCTTGTGGAAGGCGACGCCGGCGACCACCAGCGCGATCCCCAAGCAATCGCCGAGACTTGGAATCTGGCGCAGCACGATGACGCCGATCAACGTTGCCGTGACCGGCAGCAGCGACAGCATCAGCGCGAAACTCGAGCGCGGCAGGCGCGACATGGCAAGCTGGTCGCAGATATAGGGAATGACCGAAGAGCAGATGCCGACGCCGATGGCAGCGATCAGCAGCGGCGGTGAGAAAAACGCCGGCAGCGCGTCGGTCAAGCCGATCGGCAGCACGACGATGAAGGCGACCGCCATGGCGGCACCGAGGCCGGCAATGCCGTCGCCGGCGCCGGAACGGGCGACGCGATGGCCTAGCACGATGTAGCCGACGAACAGCGCGCCGTTGAGGAAGGCCCAGCACAGGCCGACGGGATCGCTGGACCATTTGACGTCGATGAGCAGCAAGGTGCCGGTGACGGCAACAGCAAGGGCGGCCAGGTTGCGGGCGCTCCTGAGGCCGATCAGCGCGACGCCGATGGTGCCGACGAATTCGATTGCCGCCACCAGCGAGATCGGCAAGCGGTCGAGCGCCAGGTAGAAGGAGCAGTTCATCACCGCGAGGCAGGCGCCAAAGGCCAGCAACAGCAGGCGTGTCTGGGGATTGGCGCGAGCGAAGCTGCGCCAGGGGCGCGTCAGCGGCGCGAAGATCAGCGCGGCGGTGGCGATGCGCAGCCACGCCATGCCAAGCACGCCGACATGCGGGAAAAGCAGCACGGCGAAGGCCGGGCCGAGATAGTGGAAGACGGCGCTGACGCCGAACCAGACATGCGGCGGCAGTCTGGTCGCCAGGCCGCCAGGGCCAGAGCCGGTGGAGGCGGGGGCAAGCGTGGGGCTTGCCGTGGGAGCTTGCGCTTGATCATTCATCGGATCAGTATCGCAGGCATTGTCCGCGATCTATATGGATGATGATTGATCAAACTGATCGCATCTATATCGAAAGCAAGGATTTGTCCGTGAAACGCCTTCGAACTGAAAATATCGATCTCGACGCGGCCGACATGAAGATCCTGCGCCTGCTGGAAAAGGATGCACGCGCCAGTACGGCGGAGCTGGCACGTTCGGTCGGCCTGTCGGCGCCGAGCGTCGCCGAGCGCATCAAGCGGCTGCAGGAAAACGGCGTGATCGAAGCCTATAGCGTCAGGATCAACCCTGCAGCCCTTGGTTTGAAGCTGTCGGCATGGCTGCGCATCCGGCCGGTGCCGGGGCAATTGTCCGTGGTGGCCGAAATCATCCGCGAACTGCCGGAGATCGCGCAATGCGACCGGGTGACCGGCGAGGATTGCTTCATCGCGCTCGCGCATGTCGGCTCGGTGGCCGAACTCGAACGGGTGATCGACCGCATCATTCCCTATGCGATGACCAACACGGCCATCATCCAGTCATCACCGGTGGTGGCGCGCTCGCCGCTGGCGGCGGTGAAGCGATAGCCGTGAACGCCGCGGTTTGATTGGTTGCCGGTGTTCGCGAGCGGTCTCGCCAGGGCTATGCGTGGCCGCGCTTCAGGCGGGCGCGCTTCAAGATGGTTCGCCAGCGGATCATGTCGAACGGGATCGGCTCGTTGTTGTTGGCAATGTGGAATATCTCGTTGTCGACGTTCTTGAGCGAACGCCAGAAATCATAGTCGGTGATGCGCGGATCAGCGGCCAGCCTGTCCACCTCGACCTTGATGTCGGTTTTCATGCACGTCCCTCGAACCGGCTTCGCCCCGCCGCTCGTATCGCAACTCGATGCGGACCGTTTTCGACCGCTCCGCTGAGTCGTTCAACGGCTCAATTGGCTTGTTCCCGTTAAAACCTCGGTAAGGTTAATGCGGGTGCCCGGCGGCTTCAAGCACTGGTGCCGGCCGATTTGAGGGGGCGGCGATTTTTGGATTGCCGGTGTGGCTTTGAGGTCCCCGTCGCTTGTTCGGAGCGTGTCGGCTTTGCCCTATTTGCGTTTGATGCCGATCGAGCGGCCGGCGCGTTCCGGCATCGGCAGCACCGAATGGACGGCGCGCATGGCTTCGATCTTGGCCATCACATCGGCGGGGAAGGGCGCGACCTTCGGCCCCGACATGTCGACATGCAGCGACAGCGTCTCGGAGGTGGCGGCCAGCCAGCCGTCGACATGGCGGATCTCCTGGTAGGCCCTGAGCCGCTTCTCGTCATGGTCGATGAGCTGGAAGGACACCTGGACCTTGTGGTCCAGATGCAGTTCCTGGACGTAGCAGACATGGACTTCGGCGGTGTAGATGGTGAGACGGCGCTGTTTCACGTAGTCCAGCCCCATGCCCATCGCCTCGAAGGCCTCGTCCGAGCAGCGGTCGAACAGCACGTTGTAATAGGCCATGTTGAGATGGCCATTGTAGTCGATCCAGTCCTTCTCGATGTCCATGGGCTTGGAGACGAAGGGGGCGGGGATGGACATAGAAACTTCCTTGTTCTGGCGCTGGACAAATTGTGGCTGCGAAGACTCTATTCTGACGCAATTCCGAACGGAAAACCGCTTCACACTTTTCCTGGAATTGCTTTAGGCATCCATAGCTGCATAACAGACGTGGGCGCTGGTCCATTCGCGGAGGAATTCATGGCTCTGAGCGACCTCAATCCGGTCGAACGCAACGAGGAAGGCATCGCGGCGGTGCTCGGTATCCTCAAGCAGCAGCTGGGCGAGCGCTTTCAGACCGGGCAGGCGATCCGCTCCCAGCACGCGCACACCACCACCTATATCCCCACGCAGGCGCCCGACGGCGTTGCTTTCCCGGAAACGACGGCCGAGGTGCAGGAGATCGTGCGCGCCTGCGCCGCTCATCGCGTGCCGGTGATCGCCTTTGGCGTCGGTTCCTCGCTGGAGGGCCATACCAACGCACCCGGCGGCGGCATCTCGGTCGACACCTCGCGCATGAACCGCATTTTGGCCGTCAATCCGCAGGATCTCGACTGCACGGTCGAGCCCGGCGTGACGCGCGAGGATTTGAACCGGCATCTGCGCGACACCGGCCTGTTCTTCCCCATCGACCCTGGCGCCAATGCCTCGCTCGGCGGCATGGCGGCGACGCGGGCGTCCGGCACCAATGCGGTGCGCTACGGCACGATGCGCGAGAACGTGCTGTCGCTGACCGCCGTCATGGCCGATGGCGAGACGGTGACGACCGGCAAGCGGGCGAAAAAGAGCTCGGCCGGCTACGATCTGACGCGGCTGCTGGTCGGCTCGGAAGGCACGCTCGGCATCATCACCTCGCTGACGCTGAAGCTGCAGGGCATTCCTCAGGCGATCTCCGGCGGCGTCTGCCCGTTCCCGAACGTCGAAGCGGCCTGCAATGCCGTCATCGCGACGATCCAGATGGGCATTCCGGTGGCGCGCATTGAACTGGTCAACGCGCTGCAGATGCGGGCGATGAAGAATTATTCCAAGCTCGATTATCCCGAGAGCCCGTGCCTGTTCGTCGAATTCCACGGCAGCGATGCCGGCGTCGCCGAACAGGCCGAGACCTTCGGCATGATCGCCGAGGAGAATGGCGGCGGACCGTTCATGTGGACCAGTGTCGCCGAGGAACGCGCCAAGCTGTGGAAGGCCAGGCACGATGCCTACTGGGCCTCGTTGACGCTGCGGCCGGGCGCCAAGGGCCTGTCGACCGATGTCTGCGTGCCGATCTCGCGCTTTGCCGAATGCGTCACCGAAACCGAGGCCGACATCGCCGAGATGGGCCTGATCGCGCCGATCGTCGGCCATGCCGGCGACGGCAATTTTCACGTGCTGGTGCTGATGGATGTCAACGATCCCAAGGAGATCGCGCTGTCTGAAAAATTCGTCGCGCGGCTCAACCTGCGGGCGATCGCCATGGACGGCACCTGCACCGGCGAGCATGGCATCGGCCAGGGGAAGATCGGTTTCATGCGCAGCGAGCTTGGTCACGGCGTCGACATCATGCGCACCATCAAGCTCGCGCTGGATCCGCTAAACATCATGAATCCGGGTAAGATATTGCCGGGCGGCGACCACTAGATGTCGATTGCCGAGACCTTGCTGCCGATCAAGGTGCCGCTCTTGTCCGCCGGCGCGCCGCTGCCTCATGTGTTTGCGGATGAAGGCAGGCTTCTCATAGCCTACCTCGCCAATGCTCCAGATCCATCCTTCGATGGCACGAATCCGCGCTCGGTTTCGCCGCTGACAGGCAACCAGTCAGTCGCCATCCTGACGGCAGACCCTTATCTGACATTTCAGTTCGGCCCGCCGAATGACGAGGCCATCAGCGGCCATCGTCTCTATCCGTCGGGCTTGCGGGCCTACGAGGCATTCGAGGTCTGCAACTCGTCGTGGATAGCGTCGCTGGAAAAGGCAAATCGGGTTCATTCGTCCCATACACCCGAGCTGTATTCAGACTATCGGCACTTCATTTTGACGTTCCACGACTCGACTCTGGAGCTTATCGCCAAGAGTTTCTCGACAAGCCTTCGCAAGGGAGCGGTTTTGACTGCGCTGATGGAGGCTGCCGGAGAGGGCGCCTGAACTCTCCAGGGGAAGGTCTCGCAAGCTCGCCTCGTGCGATACCCAAGACAACCCGAACGCGCCGGGACAAAAAGGTTCGTCTTGACCGCGCCGCCATTCGGGTCGAGGCTCCTTGCGCGGCAGGTCTGACAAGTCAGTGTTGCCAGCGGAGGAGAACTGTCATGGCCATTTCACGCAAGGAAGAAGCGCGCGCGTTGAGTGCTGATGAGAAGGAACTGGTGGAGAAATCGCACCATCCGGTGGTGCAGGAGCTTTCCGACGCCGACCTTTCCGGCCTGGTCAAGCTGCTGCGCGAGCGGCGCGACAAGGCGCAGGCCGAAGCACATCGCCGGCGCCGTGAAATACGCGGCAAGGGCGCGCCGAAAGGGGCTGCCGCTTCAAAGGCCGATGGCGGTTCGCAGGTCAAGCTGGCGGTGCTGGCGATGGCGATGCGGCGGCTGAATGGCGAGGCCGAAAGGCGGCGCCAACTGGCGGCTCGCGTTTCACTCGTCGGAAGTGCGCGCAAGGCGCTGGCGATGAAGCAAAATGCGCCGGCGGACGGCCCCGCGCACAATTCGCGGACAGCTCACAAGGGCATGCGGGCCGTGGCCAACGAGCGGGCGCCGAAGCTGGTCAGGCCGGCGGAACTCGGTCGGCAGCGCAAAGCGGGCAAGGTGGCGCAAGCCAAGCGCGACGCACGCTGATCCCTGCGACAAGGGCTGTCGGCAGCCGCTTTACCGTGCTGCGGGAAGCTGATGCTGCGCGCCCTCGACAAGGGCCTGCAGCATCGGGCGGGTCGGCGCGAAAAATGTCGTGCCGGTTTGCGGTGTCGAGACATCGAGCAGGCGGTCGTAGGCGCCCGGCGGGTCGCCGACATACATGCGCTGCAGCATTTTCTCGGTGACCCACAGATACCTGGAATAGCCGATGAAGTAGGTGCCGAACTCATTCTGCCCGGGCCTGCCGAACGGCATGTTGTCGCGCAATATGTCGTATTCGTTGCCGTCGGCATCCTCGATGGTGGCCAGCGACTTGTGCGATTTGCGCGGCGCGTCGTCATCGTCGATCTCGATGTTGTCGATCTTGGTGCGACCGATGATCGCCTCCTGCTCGGGCGTCGGAATGCGCGCCCAGGCCTGCATGTCGTGCAGGTATTTCTGCACGACGACATAGGAGCCGCCGGCAAAGTCGCCATCCTCGTCGCCGATCAGCGCCGAGGCGGGTAGGTCGATGCCGGTCGGATTGGCGGTGCCGTCGATGAAGCCGAGCAGGTCCCGGGCATCGAAATAGCGAAAGCCGGTCACTTCGTCGACGACGGTCACATCGGGACCAAGGCGGTCGAGCAGGATACGCTCGAACTCGAAGCACATGTCTGATCGTTCGGCCCGGATGTGGAAGAGAAGGTCGCCCGGCGTCGATGGCGCCGAATGGACCGCACCCTTGATGGGCGCGAACGGTTTCAGCTCCAGCGGCCGCCGGCCGGGGCTGAGACGGTCCCAGAGGTCGCTGCCGATGCCGGCGATGGACGACAGGCGGCCGCCGAGGTCGCGGAAGCCGACAGTCTTGACCAGATCGTCAAGTTCGCCGAGCACGGAACAAATCCTGGCCAGGGCCGGCTGATCGCCGGCGACGGTGACGACGAGGAAAATCGCCGATTGCGAAAGCGGCGCATCGACGCTCTGCGCGTCGATCGGCACGCGATCCCAGTTCTTGCCCGACATTCAAGAATCTCCGCTTTTGCCGGATTTGTTTCAGATCGTCCGGGATGACGCAATACTGGATGAATTGCCTCTTTATCGACACGCGGATGCGGGTAGAGTGCGGCAGAATTTCAATCAACCTGTTCGGAGCTGATGCTCGCACGCCTGTTCGTGATCTTCGGTGGCCTGTTCGTGCTGGTGCTGTGCGCGGCGCTGGTGGTCCCGTATTTTGTCGACTGGACCGGCTACCGCGCCCAGTTCGAGCGCGAGGCAAGCGCCATCCTCGGCCGCAAGGTGACCGTGCAGGGCGACGCCACGGCAAGGCTGCTGCCATTTCCCTCGGTGACCTTCTCCAACGTTGCCGTTTCCGGTGGCCCCAATGGCCAGCCGGCCATGACGGTCGAGACGTTTTCGATGGATGCGGAACTGGCGCCCTTCCTGCGCGGCGAGGTGCTGATCTTCGACATGCGGCTGGTGCATCCGAAGGCGACCATCGACATCGCCAATGACGGCACCGTCGACTGGGCGATGCGGCCGTCCTCGCCCTTCGACCTCAACCAGATCTCGATCGAGAAGCTCACGGTTACGGAAGGCCAGATCGAACTGCGCCATGCCGCCGGCGGACGCAGCCACATCTTTTCCGAGATCAATTCGACCGTTTCGGCCAAGTCGCTGGCCGGCCCGTGGCGCATGGACGGCACGTTGCGATTGGACGGATTGCGCACCACGATCGCTGCATCGACCGGCAAGGCCGAGGGCAACGGCCAGATGCGGCTGCGGCTGAAGGCCGATCCCGACGCCTATCCGCTGGTGATCGAAACCGACGGCAATGCCGGCATCGTCAAAGGTGCCGCCGTCTATTCCGGCCAGTTCAAGATTTCCGGCGCCGACAAGAATTCAGCCCAATTGCGCGGCACCGATGGCGAGACGGTGAAGGTCAGCACCGGCAAGCCCGATCCGGGCTTTCGGCTGAACGGCAAGTTCTCGCTCGACCACCAGAAGCTTGGCGTCGACGAGTTCCGTTTCGAGACGGGGCCGCTGGACAATCCCTACACGGCCGACGGCAAGGCCTCGGTCGATCTCGGCCAGAAGCCGAACTTCGCCATCGAGGCCAATGGCGCGCAGGTGCAGTTCGACGAGGCTGTGGGCGCCCAGGCCGGTGCAGGCCTGACGCTCGACCAGCGCATCGCCGGGCTGGAGCAGGCGCTGCTCGATCTGCCGAAGCCGACCATTCCCGGCACTGTCGAGGTCAAGCTGCCGGCGGTGGTGGCCGGCGACACCACGGTGCGTGATGTCCATCTGTCCGCCGAGCCCGTTGAGAGTGGCTGGTCGATCAAATCGCTTGCCGCGACCTTGCCGGGCCGCACCACGCTGGAAGCCGATGGCATGCTTGCGCTCAATGTACAGGGCCATTTCGGCTTCACCGGCTCGCTGCTGCTGGCCGTGGCGCAGCCATCCGGTTTTGCCGCCTGGCTGTCGAAAGATATCGACGAGGCGATCCGCCGTCTGCCCGCCGCCGGCTTCAAGGCCAAGGTCGACCTGACGGAAAACCATCAATCCTTCAGCGATCTCGAATTGATCCTGGGCAAGGCGAAGTTCTCCGGCCGCATCGATTCCAGCCAGCCTGACGAAGCCCGGCCTTCGGTGCTGATGCGGCTCGAAGGCGGTGAACTCGATGTCGACGGGCTGGCGGCCTTCGCCTCGATCTTCGTCAGCGACAAAGGCGCCAACCGCTTTGCCGACCGCGATCTCGATTTCCAGATCAAGGCCGGGCCGGTCAGCGCCGGCGGGTTGACCGCCGACAGGGTCGACACCGCGCTCAGGCTGCGCGCCGGCCTGCTCGAAGTCGACCGGCTGTCGGTCGGCGGGTTGGCCGGCGCCTCGATCAGCGCCACGGGGCGGATCAAGGATTTCCCGGCGAGCCCGACCGGCAAGCTCGACGCATCGGTTGTCGCCGTCGATTTGAAGCCGCTGATCGACGTTGCCGCGCAGCATTATCCGGACAATGCGGTGCTGAAGGGGCTGGCGAGCCGCGCTGCTGCCTATCCCGACCTGTTCCAGGATGCACGCGTCGACCTCGTGGCGAGTGCCGCCGACAATGGCGATGGCACGACGGGCCTGGCGGTGAGCGGGCAAGGCAAGGCTGGCGGCTCGGCGTTTTCGGCCTCGCTGTCGGGGAAGGGCGCGCCGGACAAGCTTCTCGAGGCGCCGGTGGCACTGACCTTCAACGCCAAGAACCCCGACGCGACCGCGCTGCTGGCGCTTTACGGCCTGCCGGCGCTGCCGCTGGGCATGCTGGGCGAGGCAACGACCGACATCCAGGCCAAAGGCACGTTGGGCGGCGGGCTGGCGACGACTTTCAGCCTTGCCGGCAATGACTTCAAGGCCAGCTTCGAGGGAACCGTCGCCGACACGCCGCAGGGGCCTGCCGCCAAGGGCAAGATCAACCTCGATGCGGCCGACATCGAACCGTGGCTGATGACGTCGGGCATCGGCCTGCCGGGCATGGGGGCGGGCATGTCGACATCGCTCTCGGCACAGGGCGACTATGGCAACGGCCTGCTGGTGCTGGACAATGTCAGTGGCGCGATCAACGAGGCCGCGGTGTCGGGCGACGTCAACATCGACGCCAAGGACGGCGTGCCGCATCTGGCCGGCGCGCTGGCACTCGACGAGCTCGATCTCGATCCGATGGCCGTGGCACTGTTCGGCGATTCCGCTTTCCTTGCCGACAAGAGTGGGGCCGACAAGAGTGGGGCCGGCAAGAGTGGGGTCGACAAGAGTGGGGCCGACAAGAGTGGGGTCGACAAGGGCGGCGCTTGGCCGGCAGCCCCTTTCAGCCAGAAGTCCAGCCTGCCGTTCACCGCCAATCTCGACCTGACGACGGCAGCCCTCGCCGCCGGACCATTCGCCACCGCCTATGACGCCGCCTTTTCGCTGAAGCTCGACCAGGAAGGCATCCGCGTTTCGGACCTCAAGGCGAAATTCCTTGGCGGGGCGCTGACCGGCCTGTTCGAATTGAAGAACAATGAGGGCACCGGGCTTTTCACCGGCCAGATGAAGCTCGCGGGCGCCGATCTGGCAAATGTGCTGCCGGATACCGGCATTGGCGGCGTCGGCGATTTCTCGACGACGCTGTCGACCAGTGGCAAGTCTGTCGATGCGATGATCGCCGCCCTCTCGGGTTCCGGCACGGCGACGCTCAAGGGGTTGCAGGTCGCCGGCGTCAATCCCGACGCGTTCAGTGCTTTGCTGGCCAAGGCGGACGCGATCGGACGCGACATCGACGCGGCCAAGACCGCCGGCTTTGCGCCCGATATCGCCGCCGATGGCAATTTCCCCGCCGGGAATGCCGACATCGCCTTCACGATCGCCGGCGGCACGCTGCGGGCGCCGCCGATCAGCCTCGAAAATCCGGCGGCGACCTTGTCCGCCGATGTCACGGCCGATCTCAACACCAGCACGGTCTCCGCCAAGGGCGCCATCACCTACCGGCCCGGCGACGAGGCGCTGGTCGGCTCCGAGCCGGTCGTCAATTTCACCGCCGAAGGGCCGTTCGGCGCCATCAAGCGGCAGTTCGACAGCGAGCCTTTGGCGCAGTTCCTGACCCAGCGCGCGCTGGAGAAGGAGCAGCAGCGCGTCGAGGCGATGCAGGCGGCGTTGCTGGAGAAGCAGCGGCTGCGGCGCGAGGTGCGCTACTACGCGGCGCTGCAGGAGGCGCGCGACAAGGCCGCCGAGGAACTGCGCCAGCAGGAAGAGACGGCGCGGCTGAAAGCCGAGGCAGACGCCAAGGCGAAAGCGGAGGCTGAAGCTCAGGCGCAGGCTGAAGCGGATGCCAAGGCGAAGGCCGACGCGGAAGCGAAAGCCAAGGCCGATGCCGACGCGAAAGCCAAAGCTGATGCCGATGCGAAGGCCGCCGCCGAGCAGCAAGCCGCCGACGAAGCGGCCAAGGCGCAGGCCGAGCAGGAACGCCAGAAGGCGGAAGAGGCGATGCGCATCGCCACGCAGGAAAAGGCCAGGCTTGAGGCCGAGCGCAAGGCGGCTGAACAGGCGCCCAAGGTCGAGCCTGCGCCGTTGCCGGAAGCCAACGACAACCCGCCGCCAGCCAAGCCGAAGTCCAACCCGTTCACGATCGACAATCTGCTGAAGTCTTTGCAGTAGCCCTGGGCAGTAGGCAGTAGGCAGTAGGGGCGAAGGCTTCCCGAAATCGTTTCAAAGAACGAGCATCTCGGCGCTTTCGGCGACGTAGCGGGCGTGGCGGAAATCGCGGATGGCGGCGAGCCTGCCGACCTGCCAGGCCAGCAGGATGAAATAGGCGGGCCGGGCCGTCGGGTCGTTGGGATCGCGGACGAGGATTGCCGGCCTGTTTTCAACGAAGCCAGGTACGAGATGCCAATCGCGCACCCTGGAATAGTTGCCGAAATAGGTGCCGACTTCCTTCCGGCCGTTGAGCCGTGTCCTGGCCACCAGTTCGAGCCGGACTTCCTCGGCCAGCATGTCGCGCACCGCGTCGAAATCACGGGCATTGAAGCGATCGATGTAGGCGTTGAGCAACTGGCGTTCCGCAGCGCCCAGTCTCGGGAGAGGCCGGTCGTCCGGCTCGTGCGCAATCTGGCGCAGCCGGTCGCGGCCGCGATACAGCGCGGCCTTGACCGCGGGGATGCTGGTATCGAGCGTGGCGCTGATCTCCTGCAAGGAGTAGCCCAGAACGTCCATCATGATGACGCTGCTTCGCTGCGTGACGGGAAGGCGCATGAAAGTATGCAGCCCCGCGGAAGCGGCCTGGCGATCGACGGTGGGATTCGCCGGGTCGACGATCATGTCCAAATCCTCGTCGGAATAGGCCTTTTCGCGGGCGCGGCGGCGCAGGAAATCGAGCGCCGTATTGTGGGCGATGCGAAACAGCCAGCCTTCCGGATTGGCGATCGGGCCGGCACCGGGCAAGGCCTCGATCGCCTTGGCCAGTGCCTCCTGCAACACATCCTCGCCATCGAAGACCGAGCCCGTCATGCGGGCACAGTAGCGGTGCAGCTTGGGGCGCAATTCCCCAAGCAGGCGCTCGAAGTGCCCATGTTGCCCGCCAGCTATGGGAATGTTCATGAGCCTCCGTTCTGCGGCCTCGTCTGCCTCGTCATGTGTCCAGCATCCGGTAGCTGCCTACCACGGTCATCTCGTCGCGTTGCGGAGGTTCGCTGCAGCGATCCGTGAAGCCGCTTTGAAAAGCCTTGAATGTGGCCAGGCCGGTGATGCTATCAGAATGCGCATCGGTCTGTGTTTCGACCAGATGGATGAATGTCCCGTCGGCGGACCGCAAGGTCATGTAGCGGACGCCGTCCGGCGATTTGGCGCGCAATTCCTGGAAAACCGCCTGGATCAGCCGCTCGTTCTCATCGGCTCGTTCGGGCTTCATCTTGTAGCGTATCAGATGGCGTTTCATCGCTGGTCGTCCTCTCGATTGCCTTGCGCCCCTTTGAGGCTTTCATCCCCTAGACGTTGCGGCGAGGTCAAAGGATTCGGGCGTCGAAAAAATGATGAATGCCATCCGGCGCAAGGCGCCTGAGCGTCACTCGCGGCCCTGATCGAGCAAGCGCCTCAGCATCGGTTCAATCCGCGAAAGCTCGTCGAGATGCGCCGCCGACAGCTCGGCCAGGCAATCATCGGCGCGTTCGGTCAGCCGCAGCAGCACGCGGCGATGGTCGTCCTTGTCCTGGTCCCGCACGACCAGTCCCGCCTCGCTCAGGCGGTTGACCAGTTCGACGGCGCTGTGATGACGGATGCGCAGGCGCTCCGCCAGATCGCCCACCGTCACCGCTCCGCCGCCCGGATAGCCCTTGATCGCCAGCAGCGCCTGGTGCTGGCGCGGCGTCAGGCCGGCGTCTTCCGCCTGCACCTGGCTGAATTCGAGGAAGCGGCGGATCAGGTAGCGGAACTCGGACAGCCGCTGATAGTCGGCGAGTTCGATGGCGGGGCGGGATTTCCTGGGCTGCGTCATTCCAGACATTTGTTCCATTCCGGCCAAAGGCTCAAACGGTTTGATGCAAAACCAGCTTGAATTTATATCGTGTTACGATACATAGCGAGCCGACAAAGCCGGCCGGCGTCTTCGCCGGGCCGCATGTTCGAGATCCGGCCGCCGCCAGAAAGCCCGCCATGAAGCCCTCCGAAAACAGCCACCTCAGGGATTTCACCACCGACGCGCGCGTGCTGACCATCGCGACGATCGCCGTGGTGGTCGCCACGGCGGGGCTGTTCGCTGGCATCGTGCTTTTGAAACTGATCCGGCTTGCCACCAACATTGCCTATTTTGGCCAGTTCACGTTCGCCGATCTGAAATTGCAGGACACGCCGCTTGGGCTTGCGGCAGTGGTGGTGCCGGTGATCGGAGCGCTGATTATCGGCCTGATGGCTAGATATGGCAGCGAGAAGATCCGCGGCCATGGCATTCCCGAAGCGATCGAGGCGATCCTGCTCGGGCGTTCAAAACTCGGCGCCAAGGTAGCGATCCTGAAGCCGCTGTCGTCGGCGATCTCCATTGGTTCAGGCGGACCGTTCGGCGCCGAAGGGCCGATCATCATGACCGGCGGCGCCATCGGCTCGCTGATAGCGCAGATGCTGCCGGTCAGCGACAATGAACGTAAGACATTGCTCGTAGCGGGGGCCGCGGCCGGCATGACCACCGTGTTCGGCACGCCGATCGCGGCCATCATGCTGGCGGTGGAACTGCTGCTGTTCGAGTGGACGCCGCGCTCCTTCATCCCCGTGGCGGTTGCGGCGATCATTGCCGAAGTCGAGCGCACCGCGCTGCATCTGCCCGGGCCGATCTTTCCGTTTCAGGGCGGCATGGCGGTCTCGTTCACCGGACTTGGCGGCTGGGTTCTGGTCGGTATCTGCGCCGGCCTGCTGTCGGGGCTGCTCACACAGATGGTCTATGCCTGCGAGGACGCCTTCCAGAAACTGCCCATCCACTGGATGTGGTGGCCGATGATCGGCGGCCTGGTGGTCGGCATTGGCGGGCTGATCGAGCCGCGGGCGCTCGGTGCCGGTTACGACAACATCGCCGACATGCTGGATGGCCGCACGGTCGCGGCGGCGGCGCTGCTGCTGCTGGTGGTCAAGGCCATCATCTGGTCGGTGGCGCTCGGCTCGGGAACGTCAGGGGGCGTTCTGGCGCCACTGCTGATCATGGGTGGCGCCATGGGGGCGGTGCTCGCCGGCATCCTGCCCACGGCGGATCCGGGCTTCTGGGCGCTGCTTGCCATGTCGGCCACCATGGGCGGCACGATGCGGGCGCCGCTGACGGCGACTTTCTTTGCCGTCGAACTGACCGGCAACACGCATGTGCTGGTGCCGCTGATCGCGGCTTGTGCGGCGGCGCATGCCGTCACCGTGCTCCTGATGAAGCGGTCGATCCTGACCGAGAAGATCGCCAGGCGAGGGCACCACCTCGTGCGCGAATACCGCGTCGACCCGTTCGCGCTGACCAGGGTGCGCGAGGTGATGACGGCGCAGGTCGAGAGCGTGCCGGCGACGATGACGCTGCATGGCGCGGCGGCGTTCCTGACCGCGCCGGAAACCCGGCATCCGAGCTTCCCTGTCATCGACGAGAACAGGCGGGTGCTCGGCCTCATCGATCCGCCGGCGATCCTGCGCTGGCGCCGTGCCGGCAAGCACAGGACGACCACGCTCGGCGACCTGCTTGCCGGAAGCAAGGTGACGCTTGCCTATCCCGACGAATATCTCGAAGGCCTCTCCGACAAACTGTTGATGGCCAATGTCTCGCATCTGCCGGTCGTGACCCGCGAAGGCCTGCAACTGGTCGGCTATGTCGGCTGGAAGGATCTGATGCGCGTGCGGTCGAGAAAACAGGCCGAGGAGCGCGACCGCTCGACCTTGCTTGGTTTCGGCACCAGGCGTGGGAAAAAGGCGGACGCGGTCGAGGGCGTCTAGAGCGTTTCACCGTTTCATGGAAACGGCGAACCGCTCTAACTCTTTGTTTTGACGCAATTCCTGACGGAAAACCGCTCACACTTTTCCTGGAATTGCTTTAGTCCAGGCTGGTTCCGCGCTTCGCCCATTCCAGGACATGCAATCGCAGCGCCGAAGACAGGTTGGTGTCGCGGGGCCGCGTCTCATCGACTTTGGCGACGAGTGCGGCCAGCGTCAGCTTTCTCGCCGCGGCGATGGCGACGAGGTCGTCATAGAAGGGCTTTTCGAGGGAATAGCTGGTGCGATGGCCGCGAATGGTCACCGAGCGCTTTTCAACGACGCTCACGGCCGGACGCTCATTATTCGTCCTTGCCGGACGGGTCAAGGCGATGGCCGGCGACAAATTTCTCGGCCTTGTCGGCATTCAGCCGGTCGCGTTGCTTGTCCGCCTTGGAACGGCCATGCAGGGCCCGGTTCTGTTCGGCGACGCGCGTCTTCTCGTCCCGCGCTTTCTGTTTTCGAACCTGGCGGAGATTGACGATGTCGGCCATGGCGCGGACCGCGAACCTATTTCTTGCGGAAGGCGTCGAGCGAAACCACTTCGGCGCCCTTGGCGCCGGCCTCGGTTGCGGCGGGCTTCTTCTCCGGCTCGGCGGCAGCCTTCTTCTCGGCCTTCGGCTTCTTCTCGGAAACGATGGTCAGCGGCTCGGATGCAGGCTGGGCCGGTTCCTCTTCAGGCTGCGCATCGGTCTTGACGTCGAACTCGAGCTCGAAATTGACCGAGGGGTCGTAGAAGCCACGTACGGCCGAGAACGGGATTTCCAGTTTCTCAGGCACGTCGGAGAAGGACAGGCCAACCTCGAAGCCGGTGTCGGTCACCTTCAGGTCCCAGTACTGGAACTGGATGACTATGGTCATCTGCTCGGGATAGCGCTCGCGCAGGCGCGACGACACGCGCACGCCGGGCGCGCCGGTCAGGAAGGTGATGAAGAAATGATGGTTGCCGGGGAGGCCGGTGCGTGCGACCTCGGCCAGGACCTTGCGCATGACGCCGCGCAACGCCTCCTGGGCCAGAATGTCGTAGCGGATGTGGTCGTCGGCCATGTGGTGGTCGGGTTCCGTTGAATCGTCCGCATAGCTGTAATCAAGCTTGAGCGCGGCGTAAACCTGATATAGCCCACCGTCGCGTCGAAGCGAGGACTATTGCCGACGATTTGATCGGCAAGCCGGCTTGCCGGCAACCGCAAACGCTATGCGTTAGCCAGCGCAGTGTGCTTTTTGACGCTGCCCAGGGCGGGGCTCTTGCCGAAAGCGCGCAGGAAGGTGCGCACGCCATTCGTCGCCGATTGCACCACTTCGTCCTCGCGCGGCGTGCCGCCGAGCATGAAAGTGGTCTGCAGTTCGGCATTGACCAGGCCGAGGAACTGGCGCGCCGCGACGTCGGGGTCGTCAATGGTGAGGTAGCCGCCATAGGCGAGGCGGGCGAAGCGGGCGGCGATTGCCGGCCATGTCGTGCCCGGACCCTGTTCGCGCCATTCGGCAAACAATTCGGGGTAGCGCTCGCCTTCGGTCTGGATCAGCTTGCGCAGGAATTTTCCATCGCGATTGCAGATGCAATTCTGGTTCAGGCGCACGGCAAATCCGATCAAATCCGCTTCGAGATCGCCGGGCTGGTCAGGGAAGGTGGCTATGGTGGCGAAAATGCCGACATTGCAGCGATCGGTGAGGTCGCGCACCACGGCCATGAAGAGCTTTTCCTTGTCGCCATGGTGGTTGTAGACGGTCTGGCGCGAGACGCCGGCCTCGGCTGCAATCAGGTCGATATTGGCGCCGGCGAAGCCTTCACGGCAAAAAACGCCTGCGGCGGCGTCGACGATCGACAGGCGCTTGGCCTCGTGGCCACGTGGCGGGAAAATGTCAGGAGAAACGCTCGCTCTCATGAAAACATATATAGAGGCGATTGACGATTTGGACAAGAGTGTCTAAATTTGTGGACATACGATAAAGAGATTTCGCACTGGGGACGAATAGAATTCGCTCCTTGAGTGTCGGTGTCTCATGGGATGGAACGTCCTAGGGTTAGACGTCGCCTGGCGGCGGCAACCAGATTTCGAAAGAAGCCAATATCATGAGTCCCAAATTCCTCCGCATCGCGGTCGTGCTCGGCCTGTTGTCCGCCATCGGCCCCTTCGCGATCGACATGTACCTTCCCGCCTTGCCGTCGATCGGCGCGGATCTGCACGCCGGCACCGCCGCCGTGCAGATGAGCCTGCTGATCTTCTTCCTGTCCATGGGTTTCGGCCAGATCGTCGTCGGGCCGATCTCCGACATGGTCGGCCGCAAGCTGCCGCTCTATGGCGGCCTTGCGCTGTTCATGGTCGGCGGCATCGGTTCGGCGATGAGCCCGACCATCGAGTGGCTGATCGCCTTCCGCTTCCTGCAGGGGCTTGGCGCCAGCGCCGGCATGGCGGTGCCGCGCGCCATCGTACGCGACCTGCACACCGGCAATGAGGCGGCCAAGCTGATGTCCTTGCTGATGCTGGTCTTCTCGGTATCGCCGATCCTGGCGCCGCTGACCGGCAGCCAGATCATCGAGAATTTCGGCTGGCGCGCCGTGTTCTGGACGGTGACCGGTGCGGCAGCCCTTGCCACCGTCCTGCTCGCGACCTCGCTCAAGGAGACGCGGCCGGCTGAAGAACGCGTCGGTTCCTCCTTTGGCACAGCACTCGCCGGTTACCGCTTCCTGATGGGTGACCGCAACTTCCTCGGCCTGGTGGCGATCGCCGGTTTCGGCATTGCGAGCTTCTTTGTCTATCTGTCGAGCTCGTCCTTCATCCTGATCGACCATTATGGGCTGTCGCCTTCGGTCTACAGCGTGTTCTTCTCGATCAATGCGGTGGCCTTCATCGGCATGTCGCAGCTGACGGGGCTGCTGGCCGAGCGTTTCGGGCTGCGGCGCGTGGTGCGCGTCGCGGTGACCGGCTACGCCTCGACGATGGTGGTGCTGCTCGCGATCATGGCGACGGGCGTCGACCGGCTCGACGTGATGGCAGCCCTGCTGTTCGTCGGCTACGGCTTCCTTGGCCTGGTCATTCCGACCACCTCGGTGCTGGCCATGGAAGAGCATGGCGAGATCGCCGGCACGGCCTCGGCCCTGATGGGCACGCTGCACTTCGCCATCGGCGCGCTCGCCATGGGCGTCGCCGGTGTGTTCTTCGACGGCACGCCGCTTCCGATGGTCGCCGGCATTACGCTCTGCGCGGTGATTTCCTTCACGCTGGCCAAGGTCACGCTCGGCCGTTCGCGCGAAGCGGTCGAAGCGCCGGCGGAATAAGCACTGCTTTCAAACACATGAAAAGGCCGGGTTTTCCCGGCCTTTTCATTTCAGCCCTGCCTCGGCCAATACGAAATGCAATCGTGTCTCGACCGGTGCCAGGGGCAACGGAACCAGCTCGTAGCCCAGCTCCGTATAGATTTCGGCCATCGCATGGTAGGTGCGCTCGGCCTCGTCTGGCGTCTGCTTGCGCTCTTGATCCTGCGCGAAAATGTCAGGCCATGGCGGCGCGATGAAAACGCGCGGATTGTAGCGGAAGTGCTTGGCGGCGGTATTGACGTGTTCTGCCACGGGCAGCCCGCTCAGCCTGAGATAGCCGAGCGTGTCCGGCACGCCGCGATCGAAGAAGACCGGTCCCTTCCGTTCGACGGCGTTGCGATATGAGCGCATTTCCCACGACAGCATGAGTTCGGCGAACAGCGGGCGGTCGCTCCAGGGCACGGCGCTTCCGCCTATCGAGGACTGGTTCCGGATGATGCCGCGCCCGGCTTCGACTGAAGTCGCAAAGCCTGCCCGACACAGGGCTGCGATCAAAGTGGTCTTGCCGGAGCCCGGACCACCGGTCAGCACGAAGAATCGATCGGAATCGTTTTGCATTTCTTGCTCATGGAGAAAGAGACACGCGATGCGGTGGCTTGGCGGGGCCAACGGCCGCGCGAAGTCTGGACGGCAAAAAAGGCCGTTGCGCATGACGTCGATTGAGGGGGAGAAGTGGAGGTTTCTGTTGCCAGGTACCTCCGAACCCCGCCTAGAAGTGCGAACCCCTAGGGCTTGATTTGAAGCTATCGCACTGCATTAAGCAGCGAGACGTGCTTCCGCATAGTTGTCGTTGGCAACTATAAGTTTAGCCCGATGACGGTGGTACAATGCCGGGCAAAAGTACGATCTTTACACCTTCGTCGATCCTATTTCGCCCCCAGCAAAAACCGCTCTGTCGTCAACAGCGGCTTTTGGTGGAGGCGCCGGGTACCGCCCCCGGGTCCGAACGGCTTATTTCATCGCCCATTTATCGCCATAGTCGGTCAAGCCGACAAATCGAATATAGGGGGCGTTGCATGGAAATGAAAGGCCGCAATGAGGCTTTGTCCCTGTGTCAAATTGCGACGGCCAAGGGTTGACTTGGGCGCGGTCTCAACGGAAGCTTTGCGAGCGGTGAGGAGTTACCGACCTAGCGCACAGATTGCGAAGCGCGCCACAGCCCTCATCGATCGGATCCGTGGCGCCGACGAGGGGAATTTTGATGGCCGACTATCTTGCGGATGTGAAGAAGTACGACGCGGGCGCCAGCGCCGACGCGGTCGATAAGATCGTCAAGCATCTGGGCATTGCGCTGAGGAACCGCGATTCCTCGCTGGTGTCCTGCACTGACCCGAAGGAGCTCGAGCGCGTCAAGGAGAGCTGGGTGGCCAAGAAGCTCGGCGTCAGCGACGGGGCGAAGGCCGACGCATCGATCGAGAAGACCTGCAAGGCGATGCACGCCGACAACACCAAGAGCCGGGTGACCTTCTATTATCTGGTGGCCAAGGATCTGGGCAAACTCGGCGCCCTCTGAGGCGCCTCGCAGTTTCTGCTCTGGCGACCGATCGGCGTGGTTTTCCGCGCTTTCCGTTCGCCAGAGCGAGTTCTGAAGAGCGCTCCGCTTCCTGTCAGGGAAGGGAAAGAATCTCAGACAGGCGTGGCGCCGGCGCGCACATGCGCTATGATTGGTGAAATCTCGAATCGAGCTGGAACCGATGCGCCAATATCTCGACCTCTTGCAACATGTGCTGGAAAACGGCGCCGACCGTAGCGACCGCACCGGCACCGGCACGCGCTCTGTCTTCGGCTACCAGATGCGTTTCGACCTGGCGCGCGGCTTTCCGGTCACCACGACTAAGAAGCTGCACCTGAAGTCGATCATCCATGAACTTCTGTGGTTCCTGGCCGGCGACACCAACATCAAATACCTGACCGACCACGGCGTCACGATCTGGGACGAATGGGCCGACGAGAATGGCGACCTTGGCCCCGTCTACGGCAGGCAGTGGCGCTCCTGGCCGGATGGCCATGGCGGCTCGATCGACCAGATCGCGGGCCTTCTCAAGGAGATACGCCGCAATCCTCAATCGCGGCGGCTGATCGTTTCGGCTTGGAATCCGGCCGAGGTGGAAGCAATGGCGCTGCCACCCTGCCACTGCCTGTTCCAGTTCTACGTGTCCGAGGGCCGGCTATCCTGCCAGCTCTACCAGCGTTCGGCCGACATCTTCCTCGGTGTGCCGTTCAACATCGCGTCCTATGCGCTGCTGACGCTGATGGTAGCGCAGGTGACCGGGCTGAAGCCGGGCGATTTCGTCCATACGCTGGGCGATGCGCATCTCTATTCGAACCATTTCGAACAGGCGCGCGAGCAGTTGCAGCGCACGCCGAGGGCACTGCCGACGATGTGGATCAACCCTGAGGTGAAGGACCTGTTCGCCTTCCGCTTCGAGGATTTCCGCCTGGAAAACTACGTTGCCGATGCCTCGATCAAGGCGCCGATCGCGGTCTGAGCAGCTGACGGTTCAGTCGATGCCGACCATCACGTCCGAGGCCTTGACCACGGCATAGGCCTGTTTGCCCTTTTCGAGCTTGAGGTCGGCGACGGCTTCGTTGGTGATCGAGGCGGTGACGATGGCGCCGCCGCCAATGTCGATCCTGACATGCGAAGTGGTGGCTCCCTTGACGATTTCGGCGATCGTTCCCTTGAGCACATTGCGGGCACTGATCTTCATCGGGCTCTCCATCGCTTTTATACATGCCGTTTTCCCAAAACCGAGGTCACTTTTGGGCGACATGCATTGGTTTCCCGCCCGTCTTACCAGAACAGTCGGCGGGGCATAGGCGTTTTCGCAAGGCGCCAGGCCTTCCCTTGTTATATTCATGCGGATATATCGATCGGCAGGCTTCGCGCCGCACGGATTTCAAACCAGGGAGAGTTTTCGATGACGCGCAAGGGTTTCGGGTTGAGGGCGATCGCCATTGGCGGTCTTGCGGCGACGTTGATGGCGGCGGCGCCGGCCGCGCATGCGCAAGACAAGGTCGTGGTGTTTGCGGCGGCCAGCCTCAAGGACGCGCTTGATGCGGTGAACAAGGCCTGCGAGGCCGATGTCGGCGAGGCCGCGACCGTTTCCTATGCGGCAAGCTCGGCACTCGCCAAGCAGATCGAGGGCGGGGCGCCGGCCGACGTCTTCATCTCGGCCGATCTCGACTGGATGAAATATCTTTCCGACAAGAAGCTGACCAAGCCCGACACCGAGGTGAAGCTGCTCGGCAACGAGATCGTGCTGGTGGCGCCGAAGGATTCGACGGTCGAGGCCAAGATCGAGAAGGGCTTCGACCTTGCCAAGCTGGTCGGGGACGGCAAGCTCGCCATGGGCGACTTCAAGGCGGTGCCGGCCGGCAAGTACGGCAAGGCGGCACTGGAATCGCTCGGGGTCTGGTCCTCGGTCGAGGGCAAGGTGGCGCAGGCCGAGAATGTTCGCGCGGCGCTCAAGCTGGTTTCGACGGGCGAGGCCGCTCTCGGCATCGTCTATGCCACCGACGCGCATGCCGACAAGGGCGTCAAGGTGATCGGCACCTTCCCGGAGGATTCTCATGCGCCGATCATCTATCCGGTTGCCCAGACCGCCGATTCGAAGGACAAGGATACGACGGCTTTCCTGAAATGCCTGCAGTCCGCCAAGGCCGGCGCGCTCTTCAAGGAACAGGGTTTTACCGTGCTCACGCCGAGCAACTGAACAGGGCCCGATAGCGCAATATGACCTGGCTGCTGGACCTCACTCCCGACGAATGGAATGCGGTCCGGCTGTCCATCAAGGTGGCGACCGTGGCGATGCTCTTCAGCCTGCCACCGGGCATAGCGATCGCGCTTCTGCTTGCCCGTGGACAGTTCTGGGGCAAGACTCTGCTCAACGGGCTGGTGCATCTGCCGCTGATACTGCCGCCGGTGGTGACGGGATATCTCCTGCTTCTCACTTTCGGCAAGCGTGGGCCGGCCGGCGCCTTCCTGGCCGAGCATTTCGGCATCGTATTCTCTTTCCGCTGGACCGGTGCGGCGCTGGCCTGCGGCGTCATGGGCTTTCCCCTGATGGTGCGGGCAATCCGGCTGTCGATCGAAGCGGTGGACCGCAAGATGGAGGCGGCGGCGGGCACGCTCGGCGCCAATCCCTTGTGGGTGTTCGCCACCATCACGCTGCCGCTGATCCTGCCCGGGCTGATCGCCGGCGCCATCCTGGCCTTCGCCAAGGCGATGGGCGAGTTCGGCGCCACCATCACCTTCGTCTCCAACATTCCCGGCGAAACGCAGACGCTGCCCTCGGCGATCTACACTTTCACGCAGGTGCCCGGCGGCGATGAGGGGGCACTGCGCCTGACATTGATCTCTATCGTCATCTCGATGGCGGCGCTGGTCGCCTCGGAAGTTCTGGCGCGGCGGGTTGGCAGGCGGATGGACATCGAATGAGCGTCCGCGTGGATATCGGCCACCGGCTCGGCGATTTCGCCATCGAGGCACGCTTCGAGAGCGCCGGGCGGCTGACGGCACTGTTCGGGCCGTCCGGATCGGGCAAGACCACGCTCATCAACATGATCGCCGGGCTGATCCGGCCCGATAACGGCCACATCGAGGTGGAGGGCAGGGTGCTGGTCGACACCGATGCCGGTATTTTCGTGCCGAAGCACAGGCGCCGGATCGGCATGGTGTTCCAGGACGCGCGGCTGTTTCCACATATGAGCGTGGCAAGCAATCTGCGCTACGGCCGCTGGTTCACGCCGGCCAGGGAGCGCTACGCCGACATGGATGCCGTCGTTGAGTTGCTCGGCATCGGACCTCTGCTCGGGCGGCGTCCGGCAAAACTCTCCGGCGGCGAAAAGCAGCGCGTTGCGATAGGACGGGCGCTGCTCGCCAGTCCGAAATTGCTGCTCATGGACGAGCCGCTGGCCTCGCTCGACGAGGCGCGCAAGGCCGAGATCCTGCCCTATATCGAACGGCTGCGCGACGAGACGAAGATCCCGATCGTCTATGTCAGCCATTCAGTCGCCGAGGTGGCGCGGCTGGCGAGCGACGTGGTGATGCTGGCGCAAGGCAAGGTCGTTGCGAGCGGCCCAACCGAGGCGGTGATGCAAAGACTCGACCTGCTGCCGTCGGAGGAGCGCGGCGAGGGCGGTGCCGTGCTGGACGCCAAGGTGCTGCGCCACGATGAGGCTTTCGGCATGACGGTGCTCGGCTCGGCCGCCGGCGAAATCCGCGTGCCGCGTCTTGAATTGAGGACCGGCGCTCCGGTGCGTATCCGCATCCGTGCCCGTGATGTGATGATCGCCACGGAGAAACCCACGGGCCTCAGCGCGCTCAACATCTTGCCCGGCACGGTCGTCGCGATCCGCCCGGGCGAGGGGCCGGCGGTCGAGGTCGACATCGATTGCAATGGCGCAACGGTTCTCGCCCGCATCACCGAACAGTCGCGGCAGGCGTTGAAACTGCGGCTCGGCGGCAAGGTTTTTGCTGTGATCAAGACGGTGAGTTTCGACCGGGCCAACACCGGCGCTGGCCTGCCGGTCGAGGTCGACGGCTGACAGGAGCGGCGATCGCCGCTATATTGTTTTGGAATAACGGTATCGCCGAAGTGGCTTCGGCAGGAGTCCCGGTGGAGGAGCAAAGATGCCATCGCTGAGCTTGCGGATAAATCTCGATCCCGACGGGCGGATCGGTCCGGGCAAGATCGAGCTTCTGGAGCAGATCGCCACCTTCGGCTCGATCTCGGCCGCCGCGCGCGGCATGGAGATGTCCTACAAGCACGCCTGGGATCTGGTCGAGGACATGAACCGGGTGTTCGGCAAGCCGCTGGTCGCCGCGCAGACCGGAGGCCGCAAGGGCGGCGGCGCGCAGCTGACGGCCATCGGCCTTGCCGTGGTCAGCCGTTTCCGCGCCATCGAGCGCGCGGCCACGGCGGCGGCTGCGACGCATATGGATGCACTGCAGGCGGAGATCGATGCGGGCTGAGTGATCGGCGGGAACAGGAGAGGGGCGACCGAAAGGCCACCCCTCGTCGGTTTTCTTACTCCGAGAGCGTGAACGGAGCCGTGTACTTGTCGACATTGTCCTTGGTGATGAGCAGGCAGTCGAACAGCTGCTTCTCGGTGGCAGCACCGGTCTTGCCGGTCTTGATGAAGGAGTCCGCCTGCTGCACGGCCTTCGCCGAGTAGACGGCCACCGGCTGCAGCACGGTGAATTGCAGGTCGCCGGCCTTGATGGCGGCGACGGCGTCCGGAGAGCCGTCGAAGCCGCCGACCTTGATGCTCGACAGCTTTCCGGCCTCCTTCAGCGCTGCGATCGCGCCAAGCGCCATCTCGTCATTGCCGCTGGTCACGCCGATGATGTCGGGATGGGCCTGCAGCAGGCTTTGCATCTTGTCGTGGCCCTGCGTGCGGTCCCAGTTGGCGACTTCCGAGCCGACCTTCTTGAGGTCGGGATACTGGCTGATCACGGTCTCGTAACCGTTCGACCGTGTCGCGGCGTTGTTGTCCGAGGGGGCGCCGAGCAGCTCGACATAATTGCCCTTCTCGCCGATGGCCGTCACCCATTGCTGGCCGCCGAGTGCGGCGCCCTGGGCGTTGTTCGAGACGAGCTGCGCCTTGGCGAGGCCCTCCTGGTTGATCTCGGCATTGACGAGGAAGACCGGGATGTTGGCGGCGATCGCCTTCTTCACCGCGCCGATCGAGCCGCTGGCGTCGGCCGGGTCAAGGATGATGGCCACGGACTTGTTGGTGATCGCCGTGTCGATCAGCTTGCTCTCGGTGTTGGTGTCGGCCTTGGAGGCGCCGACGGTCGCGGTGTAGCCGAGCTTCTCGGCTTCCGCCTTGGCGACATTGCCTTCGGTGAGCCAGTAGGGGTTGGCGGGATCGATGACGATGATCGAGATGAGGCCGCCGGCCGACGCCGCGCTTGCCGCGACGATCGGTGCGGCCAGGGCGAAGGCCGAGAGCATCAGAATTCTGGCACTGCGATACATAGAGTTCCTCCTTTGGTTAGCAATCGCGCCGGTCAACCGGCGGTCTTCTCGAGGGCGGGATCGGCCGTTGTGGCCTTGTCCTTTTGTGGAGAAGTGGGCGAGCCGCCGGCCGGGCTCGGAAGCTTGACGCGGCGGCGATACTGGATGGCGTTGAGCAGCACCGCCAACACGATGACCGCGCCGGTGAACACTGTCTGCCAATATGCGGAGACCCCGATGATCACGAGGCCATCGGACAGGAAGCCGATAACGAAGGCGCCAACCAGCGTGCCGCGGATGTTGCCCCGGCCACCGGTGAGCGCGGCACCGCCGATGACGACGGCGGCAATTGCCGTAAGCTCATAAGAGGTGCCGGCGGTCGGACCCGCCGAAGTCAGCTCGGAAGACAGGATCAGGCCGGCCACGGCGGCGCAGATGCCCGAGAGCATATAGACCGAGACCTGCACCTGCTTGACCGGCACGCCGGAGAGTTCGGCGGCGCGTTCGTTGCCGCCGGAAGCATAGAGCCAGCGGCCGAAGGCGGTGCGGTTGAGGATGATGCTGCCGATGATGGCGATCACCGCCATCACCAGCACGCCGATCGGGATGTCGAGCAGGCGGTTGAAGCCCAGCCATTCGAAGCCGGTGTTGCCGAGCTGCGGCTTGCCGCCGAGATCGTTGTAGGTCAGGCCGTTGGTCATCAGCAGGGCCGCGCCGCGCACGACGTAGAGCATGCCGAGGGTGGCGACGAAGGCGGGCACCTTCAGCCAGGCGATGAGGACGCCGTTGACCAGGCCGACCAGCGCGCCGAGCACGCAGACCAGCACCGCGACGACCCAGACCGGCGGGTAGAGGATGACGCCGAACGAGGTCAGCTGCACGCCCTGCATCAGGAAGCCGGCGATCACGCCGGAGAAGCCCAGCGTCGAGCCGACCGACAGGTCGATGCCGCCATTGAGTATGACCAGCAGCATGCCGACCGCCAGTATGCCGAAGATGGCGACATGCGAGGCCATGGTCAGGAAATTGCCGACCGAGAGATAATAGGGAGACAGGAACGAGAAGACGACGATGATGGCGATCAGCGCGAAGAAGGCGCGGCCCTCCAGCAAAAGCTTGGCCAGGCTGAAGCCGTCGGCCGAAACCCTCGGGGAGCGGCTGCGATCGGGACTAGCGTCGGTCACGGTGGTGGCTCCTGTGTTCTTCATGGTCGGAGACCACGGCTTCGCCCGAAGCGGCCATGATCTCTTCCTTCGTGGCATCGGCGGTGAATTCGGCCGAGATCCTGCCGCGATGCATGACGATGATCCGGTGCGCGATGCTCAGGCATTCGGCGACTTCCGAGGTCGAGAAGACGACGGCGAGCCCGCGCGCCGCCCGCTCGCTGAGCAGCCGGAACACCTCGGCCTTGGCGCCGATGTCGATGCCGCGGCTCGGCTCGTCCAGCAGCATGACCTTGGGATTGGTGGTCAGCATCTTGCCGATGACGACCTTCTGCTGGTTGCCGCCGGACAACGAGCCGATGGGCGCGCTGCCGCCCGCGGTCTTGACGTGCACGTCGCGGATGGAGGCTTCGACCAGCGACCGCTCCTGCGAGCGCGACAACAGCATTCCCCTGACGAATGCGCCGATGCTGGCGAGCGACAGGTTGGCGCCGACAGACATCGTCTGAACCAGGCCGTCGCGCTGTCGGTCCTCCGGCACCAGGACGAGCCCTCTGGCGATGCGCTCGGCGATGCTGAAGCGGGAGATGTCTTTGCCGTCGAGCAGGATGCGTCCGCCCGATGGCTGCAGGCGCCCGGCGATGCATTCCAGCAATTCGGTACGCCCGGCGCCCATCAGCCCGTAGATGCAGACGATCTCGCCGCTGCGCACATCGAGCGAAAGCCTGTCGACCACGGAGCGTTCCGAGCTCGAGGCATCGGCGACGCTGACGTCCTCGACCGACAGGGCGACCTCGCCGAAGGCATAACCGGTGGGCGGCGAGCCCAGGTCGAAGTTCTCGCCGACCATGTTGCGGACGATCCATTCGAGATTGATGTGCCTGGCGTTCGCCGTCGCGGTGATCGCGCCGTCCCTCAACACCACGGCGTAGTCGGTGATCTGCAACGCCTCCTCGAGGTGGTGCGAGATATAGACGATCGAGACGCCGCGGGCCGTGAGGTCGCGGATGACCCTGAACAGCACCTCCACCTCGGTCGCGCTCAGCGCGGAGGTCGGCTCATCCATGATCAGGATGCGTGAATCCACCGAGAGCGCGCGGGCGATCTCGACGATCTGCTGCTGCCCCAGGCGCAGGTCCTGGATCAGCGTCAGCGGATCGATGTCTTCCTCGAGGTCGGCCATCAGCAGCCGGGTCTGGCGGGCTTCCTCGGCGAAATCGACGCCGGTCGCGCCGCGTATCTCCCGGCCCATGAAGATGTTGTCGCGCACGCTCAGATTGGGCGCGAGGCTGAGCTCCTGATGGATGATCGAGATGCCGCGGTCGCGGGCGTCGGAGGCAGAGGAGAAGGTAACGGACTGGCCGTCGAGCTCGATGCTTCCCGATGTCGGCGTCGTCACGCCGGAGAGGATCTTCATCAATGTCGACTTGCCGGCGCCGTTTTCACCGAACAGCGTGGTGACCTTGCCGCGGCGTATGTCGAAATTGACGCCCTTCAGCGCATGCGTGCCGCCATAGGTCTTTACGATGTGGCGGGCCGCAAGCACGGTGTCGCCCGGCGCGGGTTCGAATTCGGGCGCCGCATTCATTGGACGCTCAGCTTTACCGGCGCGACCAGCCAGCCCTTGGGGTTGATCAGCTTGAACACACCGACGACCGAGATGGTCTTGCCGGTGAGCTGGGTGTTGTCGATGGCCGACAGCACCTGCTTCTTCATCTCGTTGTTCAGGGCCGAGCCCGCATTCTGGTACTCGATCTGGTTGGTGAACTGGCCGAAGGTGATCGCGCCGGTCGCGTCGCGCAGGTCGGTGCCGTTGATCGCCGGTCCGGTCTGGACGCGAATGACCAGATTGTCCGGGACGTCGGTGACCTTGACGGTGTAGATGCCTGACTTTCCCTCGCCGACGACGCCAGTGAACTTGACCGAGAATTCGGTGCCGACATTGGCCGGCACGCCATATTGTTTCTCGGCGGCCGCCTTGTCCTTGGCGATGGCGGCGGCGAGCGTCGGCGCATCGACGGCGCGCTGCTCGACGGCGGATTGCACGTTCGGAAATTCAGCCTTGCCGAACGCCTCCGGCGAAAACGCCGCCTTGCGGGTGTCTTCGGCCGAGCCGATCATGACGATCTTGGTGTCGAGGATCATTGCGCCGAGCAGCACCAGGATCGCGATCGCGACGGCCACCCAGCGGACGCCTGGCGATCCTTGCCGGTTCATTTTGGTGGTTGCTGGCTGCGAACTCATGCTGTGACGACCTGTGTAGTGGCGGCGATGAGAGGTGGCATTTCGTTCTGTTGGCGCGAAGCGCCGCATAAGCCGCTGCGCGGTTGATCCGCGTGCATTGACCCCTCCCGCAACGCGCTCCTCCAGCGCAATCGACCATACATCGATGTGAAGTTACCGTCAATAACTGTGATACTTTGCCGATAACGTAACATTCATGTGACCAATCGGCTGATGCCGAACGAGCAACGCAATTGATATTATTGAGTTTTTTAAAATCAATAATATCTCACAGGCGTTGTGATACGCTTGCTTTCACCTCGGCGAGGAGGCTGTGCCGCGCTCAAGCCAGTTTGGCGCGATCGCTTGTGGTTCGCGGCAGGCGTTCCGGTTGCAGTCCCATCAAATTGGTGCCGTTGAGCTGCGTGACAACTTGATCGATTTCCTCGCCGATCGTCTGCGCGTTCCAGCCGAGCGCCCGGCCGGCAATCATGGCGATCTGCTGCAAGTCGCTTGTCGTCAGGGAGCCGCTGATGGCCAGCGTCGTGCGCCGCATGACGATATCGGCCAGATGTTCGACGAATTCGTTGCGAGCGATGTAGTCGATTTCCGACACGCTGTAGTCATGCGAGTCCGGCAAGCGGTCTTCATTGCTCGATGCGTTCTGGTGCCGGGCTATCGGCAGTGCCTTGGTGCCATAGCGCGACAGCAGCAGGTCGAGCCGGGCCTCGTCGATGCCTGAGGCCGATGCGGCCTTGGCCAGCCAGCTTGATCGTGCCGCTGTGTCGGCCGGAAAGCCCTTGCCGCCGCCGATCGGCATAGAGCGCGTCGTCACCTTGCGGGTGCGGCCGAGACGATGAAGCGCGGTGTCGGCGACTTCCTCGGCAAAACCGCGAAACGTCGTCCATTTGCCTCCGATCAGCGAGATGATGGGGAAAGGGCGCGACGGCTCCGGCTCCGCCACCGGCGCCGAATGATCGCGGCTGATCAGGCCGGGGATGGCGGCGTCGGATGCGGGCAGGGGCCTGATGCCGCTGTAGGCATAGACGATCTGGTCGCGCTCGAAACGCATGCCCGGCAACAGCGTGCGCACGCTTTCCAGCAGATAATCGATCTCCGCCGGCTCGCAGCGGACGGTATCCGGATTGTCGGCCGCAAGATCCGTCGAGCCGACGAGCGCCTTGCCGAGATAGTCGTAGACAAGGCAGATGCGGCCGTCATCGGCTTCGAAATAGAGCATGCGGCCGGCCAGGCTTTGCACCAGCGCGTCGTGCTTCAGCAGGATGTGCGAGCCCTTGGTGCCGCCGATCATCCTGGACGGCGCGCCGAGTGCTGTGTTGACATGGTCGATCCATGGGCCGGCGGCGTTGACGACCAGTCTCGGCCGCAGCGAGAATTCGCCGCCGTTCTGTCGCCTGAAGGCCAGAACGCCGTTCGAGGAGGAGACCAGCGTTGTGTAATTGGCCGCGCTGGAGCCGGGATTGGCCTCCAGACCATCGGCGATCAGCTCGAGCACCAGCCGTTCAGGATGTGTGATCTTGGCGTCGTAGTAGGTGCCGGTGGCGACAATCGAGCCGGTCAGCGCCGGCATGTCGCGAAGCGCCTGACGGCGCCCGACGAGCCGATGGCGCGGCATCACCCGGTGCCGCGAGCCGTAGAAATCATAGATCATCAGGCCGATCTTGATGAGGATCGCGCCACGGCTGCGCGGCGCGCTGGTCGAGCCCAGCAGCGTGCGCAGCGCCGCCCACATGCCTTTGCCCCAGGAGAAGATCGGGATGACCGTCGGCAGCGGGCTGACATAGTGCGGCGCGTTCTTGAGCAGCAGGTTGCGCTCCAGCGTCGACTGAGCCACCAGCCCGAATTCGCCGGTCTCCAGATATTTCAGCCCGCCATGGATCAGCCGCGAGGGTGCTGCACTGGTGCCGGAGCCGAAATCCGCCTTGTCGACGATGCAGCAACTGACGCCCTGCGCGCTGAGATCGCGAAACAGGCCGGCCCCATTGATGCCGGCACCGAGGATGACGACATCGACATCGCCGGGGACACCGGTCCGTTGCTCGGAGCCGTGCTGGCTTTCGGCCGTTGATGTCATGGCCTCGCCGTCTTGACCACGCGCAACTGCACCCCGGCCTGCTCCAGCTTTTGCGCATGCTTGTCGCTGATGCCGTCGGTGACCAGGACCGCCTCGAAGCTGATGAGGTCGTCGAGCACGTGCAGGGCCACCTTGTCGAACTTGGAATGGTCGACCAGGAGGATGCGCTTGATCGCCGCCGCCATCATTGCCTGCTTGACCCGCACCACGTGCTGGTCCTGGATGAAGGCCGTGGTGCCGCTGATCGCGGAGGCCGAGCAGATCAAGAGATTGGCGCGCAGCCGCGAGATCGCATTCTCGCAGACGATGCCGATATAGGCGTTGTAGGTGCGATGGTACTGGCCGCCGAGGCAGATGAAGTCGATGTCGTCGACATTGGTCAGCAATGCCGCCGTCGCCACGCTGTTGGTGATGACGGTCAGTGGCGTGACCTCGAGCAGCAGCGGCGCCACGGCGTTCGCCGTAGTCGAATCGTCCAGGATCACCGCCTGTCCCGGCTCGACATAATCCATCGCGGCGCGGGCCAGCGCGTCCTTCTCCGCTCGCCCAACCGTCACCCGGTAGCGGAAGGCGCTTTCGTAGAGGCCGGATGGCTGCACGGTGACGGCGCCATGCAGCTTGCGCAGCACGCCTTGATGCGCCAGCTGGTCGATGTGGCGGTGGATGGTCATGCGCGAAACGCCGAAATGCTCGACCAGATCGTCGATGCGCACCTGGCCGAGCTTTATCACGTATTCGGCGATCTCTTCGCGCCGTTCGTCGGCCTTGATCATGCTGCGCCCCCCATTTCTCGCCCTGCAAGGCTTTCGATTTCGGCCCATTTCGGCCTGAGCTGTTCGGCAATGCGGCCATAGATGGAATAGCGCTCGTCGAAGACGGCACTGCGCGCCGGGTCCGGACGGTATTCGCGGCTCACCGTGCAGGTGGCGCGCGCGCCTTCCTGCGGCGAGGCGAACAGGCCGACTGCCGCACCGGCGCAGAGGGCGGCGCCGTAGGCGGCCGCCTCGTCGGTCGAGGTGACGGTGACCGGCACGTTGAGCACGTCGGCGAACATCTGCGCGATAGCCGGATTGCGCGAGCCGCCGCCGGTCAGCCGCACCTCGCGAACGGCAAAGCCGTCTCGCAGGGCTTCGACATGGCTGCGGTGGTTGAAGGCGATGCCTTCCAGCACCGCCTTCAGCATGTCGCCACGGTCGTGCCAGCCGCGCAAGCCGACGAAGCTGGCGCTGGCGGCATTGCCGTAGGGCGAGCCGAACAGATAGGGATGGAAGAGCAGGGTCGACGGCTTCTTCAGCGCGGTGTCGATTTCGGCCGCCAGCATCTCGTGGATCGAGCCGCCGGTCTTTTTGGCCTCGTCCTGTTCGGCGCGGCAGAGCGTGTCGAGGAACCAGTCGTAGTTCGCCGTCGAGGCCGGCGAGATCGACATGTTGTTCCAGCGGCCGCGGTCGATGGCGTTGCGGCAGAACCAGCGCTGGTCGGTACGCGGCTCGGCGGAGACCACTTCATTGATCGAGTAGGTGCCGGCCACGATGCTGACCACGCCCTCCTCGTGGCCGCCGATGCCAAGCGCCGAGGCGGTGACGTCATGCAGGCCGCAAGCGACCGGGGTGCCTTCCGCAAGCCCGGTCAGTGCGGCCGCTTCGGCGGTGGCGTAGCCGACAATGTCGGCCGAATGCGCAACCCCGGGCAAAGCCGTCAACAGCTCTTCCAGGCCAAAGATGCGCATCGCCTCCGACGCGTAGGCTTGCGTGCGAACGTCGGTGAACGAGGTGCTAGCCTCGGTCAGGTCGGTGCCGACGGTGCCGGTCAGGCAAAAGCGCAGCCAGTCCTTGCAACCGACGATATGGCCGATCCGGCTGAAGCGGTCGGGAGCGTGCTTTTTCAGCCAGGCCAGTATCGCCGATGGCGCCGAAGCGTGCGGAACCTGTCCGGTCAGGGCGAGGGCCTCGGCAAAAACCGATCCCTTTGCCCATTCATCGACGATCTCGCCGGCGCGGCTGTCGAGCGACAGGATTCCGGGGCCGAGGGGCCGGCGGTTCCTGTCGAGCAGGTACAGCCCGTCGCCATGCGCGGTCGCCGCCACGGCCTTGATGTCGAGAGCCGGCCTTCCGCTCAGGGCAATGGCTTCCCTGATCGCCTCGGCGGTCGCCTGCCAGAGGCCCGGCATGTCGCGTTCGACCCAGCGGGGATGCGGCATCGATTGCGGCACACGGCGCCTAGCCACCGACAGCTGCGTGCCGCCGGCATCGAAGATCACTGCCTTCGTCACCGTCAGACCGTTGTCGATCCCAAGCAGGAGGCTGGACATGATGATCCCGTTCAGCGTGAGCCGGTACGCGTTGCGAATTGGTCCCGAACGAGGGTGGCGCTGAACATCATGGAAATCATCCTCGCCGGGATCCGCCATTGCCGATTGCGGGCCGCCGATGACACTGCGGCAGGATTCGAACCGGCCAACTGATCATACAATTCTGTGAATTTAACGTCAATATGTGTGACATACGCCAGGCGAACGGGCTCCGCTAGGCGATGCTTGATTATCAAGTTAGCATAAAACGCTGTTTTTTCTAGCTCTTGCGGGTCGCCAATCCGTCTCGCCGGTCTTGTTACCCGCTTGCCGTGCGACTGCAGGGCGGTGGCTAGATATCCTCGGGCTCGCCGGGCTTGCGCAGCAGATAGGTGTCCATGATCCAGCCCTTTTGCCGGCGGGCTTCCTCCCGGACCTTTTCGATCTCGGGGCCGACATCGCCGAGGCGGCCGGAGACGATGATCTCGTCCGGCGTGCCGAGATAGGCGCCCCAATGGATGACGACATCCGGGTCGGCGAGTGTGTTGAAGGCACATTTGCCGTCCAGCATGACGACCGTGCTGCCGGCGTTGCTGGCCAGGCCTTCTTCCGTCAGCCTGCGGCCGGTGGTGACCAGGATCGAATCGCCGATGCGGTTCAGCGCCATCTTGTGGCTGGCGGCGAGCGCCTGGATGGCGGTGATGCCGGGGATGACCTCCAGCTCGAAGGCGACATTGTTCCTCAGGCGGACCCGCTCGAGGATGCGCAGCGCGCTGTCGTAGAGCGAAGGGTCCCCCCAGATCAGGAAGGCGCCGCAGCCGTTTTCCGCGATCTCGTCGCGGATCAGGGCTTCGTAGATGGCGGCGATGGCTTCGTGCCAGTCGTCGACGGTCGAGCGGTAGGAAGACGTCGGTTCGGCGCGGACCGGCACGTCGAATTCGACGCGGCGCGATTTCGGGTTGGTGACGAAGCGGTCGCAGATCTCGCGGCGCAATTCGGCAAGGTCGTTTTTCCCAGCGCCCTTGTCGGGGATGAACAGCACGTCGGCACGGTTCAGGCCTGCTATGGCCTGAACGGTCATGTGGTCGGGATTGCCGGCGCCGATGCCGATGACGAGAAGCTTGCGCATGGGGCGAACTCCTGCCCGATCGGAAGCTGTTAGTCCAGACCGCTGCTTTGCGTGTCCAGACCGCTGCTTTGCGTGTCCAGACCGCCGCTTAGCGTGTCCAGACCGCTTTGGAGCGTCCGCGGATGCGGAAGGGCTTTGAAACGCCACACTGAAACGGCTAGGGTCTTCAGGGCATTCTTGCCGAGGGGGCTTCGATGTTGCGATATGTTCTGACTGCGGCGCTGGCGCTCTCGGCAGCTCCCGCATTGGCCAACGATTCGGTTGCCGAGCTCGGCACAGGCGGCCTGATCCTGTCGCGCAGCGATGCGGTCGCGATGCAAAGCGAGGATCTCTTCATTTCGCCTGAAAAGGTGACGGTCGACTACGTCTTCCACAACAACACCGATCGGGATGTCGACGCGATCGTCGCCTTCCCGATGCCCGACATTTCGGGCGATCCCGAAGAAATGCCTGCCATCCCCGAAAATCAGAGCGACAATTTCCTCGGTTTCGAGGTGGCGATCGACGGTGTCGCGGCAAAGCCTCAGCTCGAGCAGAAGGTATTCGCGCTCGGCATCGATATCAGCGCCGATCTCAAGGCGCAGAACGTGCCGTTCAACCCGTTCGGCGATGCGGCCAAGGCGGCATTGGCGAAGCTGCCGCAAGCGGTGGCCGATGACTGGGTCAATCGCGGCATCATCATCGAGGACACCGCCGATGACGGCAGCGGCATGAAATCCACCTATGCGCCGTTCTGGCAATTGCGCTCGACCTACTGGTGGCGCTCGACCTTTCCGGCCAACAAGGACGTTCACGTTTCCCATCGCTACAAGCCGAGCGTCGGCGGCACGTCGTCGGTCAGCTTCTTCTATGACGGCCAGTTCCAGGGGCAGTATGCGACATACAAGTCCCGCTACTGCATGGACGACACGTTCGAGAACGCGGTGCGCAAGGCGGCGAAGGACAATCCGGACGGCTATCCCAAATACTATGAAAGCCGCATCGCCTATATCCTGACCACCGGCGGCAACTGGGCGGCGGGCACGATCGGCAAGTTCAAGCTGACCATCGACAAGGGCAATCCAAAAGCCCTGGTCTCGTTCTGCGGCGACAATGTCAAAAAGGTCGGGCCGACAACCTTCGAGATGACCGCGAACGATTTTTACCCGGAACACGACATCGATATCCTGCTGCTCCAACCATCGGACAGCAATGGCGGGGACGCGAACTGATGCATGTCGCAATCTACGTCGCCATCGCCGAGAACGGCGTGATCGGGCGGGATGGCGGACTGCCATGGCGGCTCTCCACCGATCTCAAGCGCTTCAAGGCCGATACGATGGGCAAACCCATCATCATGGGCCGCAAGACCTATGAAGGCATCGGCCGTCCGCTGCCGGGCCGGCTCAACATCGTCGTCACCCGCGACAAGAGCTGGCGCGCCGAGGGCGTCGAGGTGGCGCATACGCTGGAGGCCGCGATTCAGCTGGCAGCGGTGCGCGCACGCTGCATGACCGGCGTGGACGAGGCCTGCGTCATCGGCGGCGGTCAGATCTATGCTCAGGCGCTGCCGCTGGCCGACCGGCTGCACGTCACCCATGTGCTGGCCGCCGTCGATGGCGACGCGCATTTCCCGCCGATCGACGCCGAGACATGGCGCGTGGTCAGTTCGCAGGAGGTTCCGGCCGGGGAAAAGGACAGCCATGCAACGCGCTATTCGGTTTATGAGCGCCGCCGCCAGATACTTTGATAGATAAAAGGTGCATTGAAGGACGACAAAGGGTCGCTACCGGCCCAAAACGGATGATGTCGGCGGCGCATCGCGTTGAAAGCGTGCGGTGGCGTCCCTATAGAAGAACAACACTGGATTTTGCGCCGTAACTCCGGCGCTTGAGGGAATTCCAAGCGAAAGGACATTCATGCCCTGGAACGACAAGAGTGGCGGAGGCGGCGGCCCGTGGGGCGGCGGCGGTAACAATCAGGGGCCTTGGGGGCAGGGGCCAAAGGGGCCAAGCGGCCCGCAAGGGTCGCCCCCCGACCTCGAAGACATTATCCGCCGCGGCCAGGACCGGCTGCGGCGCGCTCTGCCCGGCGGCGGTGGCGCCAGTCCGGCGGTGTTCGGGCTGATCGCCGCGGTGCTGGTCGTTCTGTGGGCCTTCCAAGCGGTCTATACGGTGCAGCCCGATGAGGTCGCGGTCGAACTGCGCTTCGGCAAGCCGAAGCCCGAACTCTCCCAGCCTGGCCTGCATTTCCATTGGTGGCCGCTTGAAACCGTCGAAACGGCCAAGATTTCCGAGCAGCTCGTCGACATTGGCGGCGGCAACACCAGCGGCAACGGCCTGATGCTGTCGGGCGATCAGAACATCGTCAATGTGCAGTTTTCGGTGGCCTACCAGGTCTCCGATCCCCGCGCCTATCTGTTCGACGTCTCCGATCCGGACGGCATGCTGCGGCAGGTTGCCGAAAGCGCCATGCGCGAAGCCGTCGGCCGCCGGCCGGCACAGGACATCTTCCGCGACGACCGCCAGGGCATAGCCGCGTCGGTACGCGAAATCATCCAGTCGACGCTGGACGGCTACAAGGCCGGTCTCAACGTCAATGCCGTGTCGATCGAGGATGCGGCACCGCCACGCGAGGTGGCCGATGCGTTCGACGAGGTGCAGCGCGCCGAGCAGGACGAGGACAAGTTCGTCGAGCAGGCCAACCAGTATTCCAACCAGAAGCTTGGCCAGGCGCGCGGCGAGGCGGCACAGATCCGCGAAGACGCGGCCGCCTACAAGAACCGTGTGGTGCAGGAAGCCGAAGGTGAGGCCCAGCGCTTCATCTCGGTCTATGACGAATACGCCAAGGCGCCGGATGTAACCCGAAAGCGCCTCTATCTGGAAACCATGGAGAAGGTTCTGAAGGACTCGAGCAAGGTCATCGTCGAGCAGGGCAACGGACAGGGTGTCGTGCCCTATCTGCCGCTGCCGGCATTGCAGTCCAAACCGCCGGCTCCGGCCGCACCTGCCGCGAACACGGGAGGTACCCAGTGATGGCCAACCGTCTCCCCATTTTCGCCGTCATCGCGGCGGTCGTCCTTTTCCTGATCTATTCCTCGGTCTTCGTGGTCAATGCACGCCAGCAGGCGCTGGTGTTGAGGTTCGGCGAAATCGTCGACGTCAAGAGCGAGCCCGGCATCTATTTCAAGGCGCCGTTCTCGTTCTTCGACGCCGACACGGTGCAACTGATCGAGAACAGGGTGTTGCGCTTCGACCTGGACAACATCCGCGTCCAGGTGTCGGGCGGCAAGTTCTATGAGGTCGATGCCTTCATCGCCTATCGCATCTCGGATCCGCGCGTCTTCCGTGCCGCCGTGTCCGGTCAGATCGAACTGGCCGAGGCGCGGCTGAGGACGCGTCTCGACGCTGCCTTGCGCCGCGTCTACGGCCTGCGCGACTTCGAGGCGGCGCTCTCGGAACAGCGTGCCGTGATGATGCGCGAGGTGCGCGATCAGCTCCGGCCCGACGCCACCTCGCTCGGCCTGCAGATCGAGGATGTCCGCATCCGCCGCACCGACCTCACGGCCGAGGTTTCACAGCAGACCTACGACCGCATGAAGGCGGAACGTCTGGCCGAGGCCGCCCGGCTCAGGGCACGCGGCAATGAAGCGGCACAGCGCATCACGGCACGCGCCGATCGTGAAGTGGTCGAGATCGTTGCCGAAGCGCAGAAGGAGTCCGAGATCCTGCGCGGCGAGGGCGAAGCCCAGCGCAGCGCCACCTTCGCGGATGCCTACAAGCGCGACCCGGCCTTCTTCGACTTCTACCGGTCGATGAATGCTTACGGCACGGCGCTGGACAGCACAGGGACGACCATGGTGCTGTCGCCGAGTTCGGAGTTCTTCCGCTACTTCCGCGATCCCGACGGCAAGGAAGGACCGGCGAAGCCGGCGGCACCTGCCGCACCGGCAACGGCACCCGCCGCACCGACGACACAACCCAGCACCGGCCAGAAATAGCCGGTGCAGGACTTTTTCGCGGCAATAGGCCTGGTCCTCGTGATAGAGGGCCTGGTCTATGGCGGCTTTCCCGGCTTTGCGAGGAAGCTTGCGGGCGAGGTGCTGTCGATGCCGGAGAACGCATTGCGGATCGCCGGGCTGGTCGCAATCGCCATCGGTGTCGGCATCGTCTGGCTGGTGCGGGCCGGATAGGAATGGCCGGTTTTCGTCCGCGGCAAACGGAGGATTAATCCTCTGCCGATAGTCGTAGCCGCAAACGTGCCGTATTTTTTGCCAACATAGCGCAACGCGGTGTTTTCGCCGTTGCGCTTTCTCTTTCAGAATACCGGGAGGCTCCTCGATGACATCCACACTCCTTTTGCGCGCGGCACGGCGGACGCTCATCGCCGGCACGGCAGCGCTCCTCGTCGGCACTGTCGCCGCCCCGTCCTTCGTGACGCCGACCTTCGCGGCCGATGGGCCTGCTTCGGTGGCCGACCTGGCGCAGGGCGTGCTCGGCGCCGTGGTCAACATTTCGACTTCGCAGACGGTGAAGGGCACGGAAGGGCCCGGCGCCGTGCCGATGCCGCAGCTTCCCGAAGGCTCGCCCTTCCAGGACTTCTTCGACGACTTCTTCAAGAACCGCGGCGGCGGCAAGGACAACAGCGCGCAGAAGGTGCAGTCGCTGGGGTCCGGTTTCGTCATTGACGCCGAGCAAGGCATCGTCGTCACCAACAATCACGTGATCGCCGACGCCGACGACATCGAGGTCAATTTCTCCGATGGCGTCACGCTGAAGGCGACGCTGGTCGGCACCGACACCAAGACCGACGTCGCGGTGCTGAAGGTCGATCCGAAAGGCCACAAGCTGACTGCGGTGAAGTTCGGCGATTCCACCAAGATGCGCGTCGGCGACTGGGTGATGGCGGTCGGCAATCCATTCGGCCTTGGTGGTACGGTCACGGTCGGCATCGTTTCGGCGCGCAACCGCGATATCAATTCCGGGCCCTATGACGATTTCATCCAGACCGATGCCGCGATCAATCGTGGCAATTCGGGCGGGCCGCTGTTCAACAGCGTCGGCGAAGTCATCGGCATCAACACGGCGATCATCTCGCCGTCCGGCGGCTCGATCGGCATCGGCTTCTCCATTCCTTCGCAGCTTGCCTCGGGCGTCGTCGACCAGTTGCGCCAGTTCGGCGAGACACGGCGCGGGTGGCTCGGCGTGCGCATCCAGCCGGTGACGGACGACATCGCCGAAAGCCTCGGCATGGCGACCGCCAAGGGCGCGCTGGTGGCCGGCGTCATCAAGGGCGGCCCCGTCGACAACGGCACCATCCAGGCCGGCGACGTCATCATCAAGTTCGACGGCAAGGACATCCATGAAATGCGCGACCTGCCGCGTGTCGTCGCCGAAAGCCCGGTCGGCAAGGCCGTCGACGTGCTGATCGTGCGCAAGGGCGTCGAGCAGACGGTGAAGGTGACGCTTGGCCGGCTCGAGGATGGCGAGAAGCTTGCCAGCGGCGAGAACGGCAACACCGAACAGGACAAGGGCAAACAGGCTCCGGCGGTTTCGACCGCCTCGGTGCTCGGCATGACCGTCGGCGAACTCAATGACGAGACGCGCAAGAAATTCAGCATTGCCGCCGATGTCTCCGGCGTCGTCATCACGGATGTGGCCAAGGACTCGGCCGCCGCCGAGCGCGGCATCCAGCCGGGTGAAGTGATCACCGAGATCGCGCAGGAATCGGTCGCCACGCCCAAGGACGTCATGGACCGGATCGGCGCGCTGAAAGAGCAGGGCCGCAAGAACGCGCTCTTGATGCTGGCGTCGAAGACCGGCGAGCTGCGCTTCGTGACGATCCGGATGGATTGAGATTTCAATCCGGCGATCTCAAAAAAAAGGCGGCTAACCGGCCGCCTTTTTTCTTGCCTGCCAGTCCTCGCGCGACAGCCGGTAGAGCACATGCCGCCTGAGCGCGGAATGGCTGTCGGGAATGCCGGGATGATCGAAGTCAGCCCTTGGATCGGCCGTCATACCGAGGCGTTTCATGACGGCGGTCGAGCGGTGGTTTTGCGCGACGGCAAAGGAAACGATCTCGTCGACGGCCAATGTCTCGAAACCGTAAGCCAGCCAGGCTTCCGAGGCCTCGGTGACATAGCCCTTGCCCCAGAATTCGGGTGCCAGCCGCCAGCCGATCTCGATGGTGCCGGCCGGCAGGACATCAATATCCTCTGTTCCCGACAGGCCGACAAAGCCGATGCACTCGCCCGTGGCGGCGATTTCGGCCGCGGCGAAGCCATATCCGTCCTTGTCGATCCATGCCCGGACCTCGTCCATCTTGGCGTCCGCGGCGGCACGGTCGCGGCGGAACGGGAAGAATTCCATGACGCGTTCATCGGAATTGATGCGATGGAAGAGCTCGCGGTCACGCTCTTCCCAATTGCGCAGGATGAGGCGCTCGGTGCGCATGGGTGTCATTGGACGAACTCTTCCTGGCGATAGCCCTGAAGGTAGAGCAGTGCGGTGAGGTCGCCGTGGTCGATGCGAACCTTGGCCTGGGCCGCCACGGTCGGCTTGGCGTGAAGCGCCACACCGGTGCCGGCAAGCCGGATCATATCGAGGTCATTGGCGCCATCGCCGACAGCGATGGCGTCGGCCGGCGTCAGGCCAAGGCGTGCGGAAATGTCGAGCAGCGCGTCGGCCTTGGCGGCGCGGCCGAGGATCGGCTCGCCGACCAGGCCGGTGAAGCGTCCATCCTCTTCGAGCAGGCGGTTGGCGCGGTTCTCCTCAAAACCGAGCATCGCCGCTATGCGCGTGGTGAACACCTCGAAGCCACCCGAGACCAGTGCCGTCCAGGCGCCGCTGGCGCGCATAGTCCGGACCAGCGCTTGGCCGCCCGAGGCCAATGTCAGCCGATTGGCGACGATGCGGTCGACGACGGCGGCATCGAGCCCCTTCAACAGCGCGACGCGTTCGCGCAAGGCCGGCTCGAAGGCGATCTCACCGTTCATCGATCGCGCGGTGATCGCCGCGACGTGCTCCTTGACGCCGATCTCGTCGGCCAGTTCGTCGATGCATTCCTGGTCGATCATGGTCGAATCCATGTCGGCGATGAGGATTTTCTTGCGGCGCGTTTCGGCTTGCTGGACGATCACATCGACCGGTTCCCCGGCCAATGCGGCGCGCAGGGCAGCCGTGGTATTGGCGGCATCAGCCGCTTGCGGCAAGGCAAGATCGCAGGCAATGCCTTCGGCCAGCCAGACGACAGTGCTTGCGCCCACCGACCGCGAGGCCATATTCGCAAGCGACGGCGACAGAGCGCGGTCAGCGGGACGGGAAACAAGCGTGGCAATAAGCGGCATCGAGAATTCCGGCACGGATGCGGGCGAAGGCCGCGTGAAGAACGCGATCCTGATAGCCGGGCCGACCGCCAGCGGCAAGTCGGCATTGGCGCTCGACCTGGCCGAGCGCGCGGGCGGCGTCATCGTCAACACCGATTCCATGCAAGGCTATTCGGTGCTCGACGTGCTGACCGCCCGGCCGGAGGCGGCCGACCTCGCACGCGTGCCGCATTTCCTCTACGGCCACGTCCATCCCGGTACCGCCTATTCGACGGGCGCTTGGCTGCGCGATGTGATGAAGCTCATCGACGACGGCATGCTGTCGCGGCGACCAGTCTTCGTCGGTGGCACCGGGCTCTACTTCCGTGCGCTGGCCGAGGGTATTTCGGAAATGCCCGACATTCCGCCGCGCATCCGCGACCGCTGGCGCTACGAGTTGAAGGAACAAGGCGCCGTCAAGCTGCACGGCCTGCTGCTGCGCGAGGATTCGCGAGCCGCCATGCAGCTCAAGCCAACCGACAGCCAGCGCATCGTGCGGGCGCTCGAAGTGCTCGACGCCTCCGGCCGGTCGATTCTGGAATGGCAGGCGGAGCGTGGCCGGCCGCTGATCGACAGGCAGACGGCGCGTTTCCTGGTCATCGAGCCGGACCGGGCCGCGCTGATCGATCGCATCGAGAGGCGTTTCGACCAGATGCTGGACAAGGGCGCGCTGGAGGAAGTCAGGCAACTTGCGGCCCTTCGCCTCGATCCGGATCTGCCGGCGATGAAGGCGATCGGCGTTCGCGACCTGCAGGCGGCGATGGCGGGAGAGTTGAGCTTTCCCGAGGCGATCGAGCGCGCCAAGATCGCAACCCGGCAATATGCCAAGCGACAGGCCACCTGGTTTCGCCACCAGCTGGGGCCCGAATGGCAGAGATTGCGCCCCGGTGACGATCTCGAAACCACGATCCAAACACTTGTTGCTAATGCAACTTAAAAAGTTGACCATGACGGAAGGGTTCGCGCCGAGGTTGCCGGGATTAACGCTCCGTAAGGCGGTCCGTGCCATAAGGTCGATGGGCACTTTTCCATTGGGGAGCAGATGCGTTTCCATAAGGCGGAATCCGCATTTTTCGTCTTTATTTTCGTGATCCTGGCCGCTGGCCTGGTGACGCTGCACGCCTATGGGCTCTTGCAATCCTTCGCCACGGAACTCAATACCCAGTCTGGTCTGGACAAGGTCATCTACCTCAACAAGCTGTTGTTCGCGACCGGCGTGCTGCTTGCGACCGCGCTGTTCTTCGGCATCTTCTTCATCTATCCGCTGATCCGCAAACAGGCGACGGAAGAAGGCAAGCTGCGCGCCATGACGGTTTCGCTCAGCGCCCGCTCCGAAACGCTCGAGCACGCCGCGCTGACGGACAGTCTGACCGGCATGCAGAACCGGCGCTATTTCGACGATGCGCTGAAGGAGTATCTCGAGGAGTTCCGCCGCATCGAGAAGCCGGTCGGGCTGATGATCCTCGATCTCGACCATTTCAAGCAGGTCAACGACACGCACGGCCACGATGTCGGCGACGAGGTGCTCAGGGCCGTCGCCAGCTGCCTCAAGGACATGACACGTTTCCACGACGTGGTGGCACGGCTGGGCGGCGAGGAGTTTGCCGTGGTCACGCCCAATATGGAGGCGGAACTGCTGGCCAAATTCGCCGAGCGCATCCGCAAGGCGATCGCCAACATGTCGATCCTTTCGGGCAACGTCAGGCTCAAGATCACCACCAGCGTCGGCCTGGCCGTCTGGGACCGCAAGGAAACGGCCGAGGAGTTCTATCGCCGCGCCGATCGTCAGCTCTATGAAGCGAAGAGGCAGGGCCGCAACCGCGTCTGCGCCTAAAATCCCATCATTGAATTCGTGAGGCCGGCCGTCTGCCGCCGTTTTCTGCGCTTCCCCGTTCTACTGCGTCGCAGTAGAACTGAGCTCACGGACCACAAGTCCGCTCCGCTCCGGTTCTCGAAAACAGCATCAGCCGGTTCGGCCTGACGAATTCCCTGACGGGATTTACCCAAGCTTACGAGCGAAGAAGAGCCATGGAAGCTTGGCGCTGCTTCTGCCAAGCAAATGAGCGTGACGCCCGGGGCTCAATCGTTCTGGGGGCGCAGGCCGAAGGTGGCGGGCTTCAGGCCGTAGCGCATGTCGAAATCATCGTCCGACTGCACGCGGCCGGTTGCCGGCTTGCGGTAGTCGGGGTCGCCGGCCTGGCGGCCGGAATCGACCACTTCGGCGAAGGCCATCGCCTGCTGCGTCGGTTTCGGCACGTTGCGCAGCCGCTCGACGATCGCCACCAGGTCGACATCATCGCCGGCCTTTGGCGACTCGATCTCTTCGCGCTTGGCCGCGCCGGGAAGCAGGTGGCTGGGCAGTCTTTCGAACTTCAGCCGCATGGTCGTCGCCACGCCTTCGCCGAAGGCGATGGCTTCGCGTTGACCCATGGACGACAGGAAGGCAAGCGTGGAGGCGGAGGAGTCCGCGATGGCCGAGCGGATGATCGCCTGATCCTGCTCGTTGGCGAGCCGCATGGCGAAGAAGGTCGAGCACTGCGACAGGATGGTCGGGTCAAGCTCGCCCGGACGCTGGGTGACGACGCCGAGATAGCAGCCATATTTGCGGCCCTCCTTGGCGATGCGCGACAGCGCATGCCTGGTCGGCGCGAAGCCGAGACGCGGATCGGCCGGCATATAGCGATGCGCTTCCTCGCACAGCAACAGCAGCTGCAGCTTGCCCTCGCTCCACAGAGCGAGGTCGAAGGCCAGGCGCGCCAGCACCGAACAAACCGAGTTGACCACTTCGGAAGGCATGCCGGCCATCTCGAAGCAGGTCACCGGCCGGCCGTGATGCGGCACGCGGAAGATGTTGCCGATCGTCTCGTGGATGGTGTCCTCGATCAGGCGCGAACTGAACATGAAGCGATAGCGCGGATCGGCGGACGCCGATTCGATGCGCGTCTTCAGCGATTTGAGCGTCGGGCGCTCGTTCTTGCTTTCGAGCATGCCCATGCGCTCGTCGATCTGCTTGATGAGATCGGCGATGCGGTAAGGCACCGGCGTATCGGCGGTCAGCGCATCGTTGCCGCGCCTGAGATAGGCGCCCGAATTCGGGTTGCGGTAGAGGTTCTTGGCCAGCGGAATGAGGTCACGCAGGGCGTCGATTTCTTCCGGCACCGTTTCACGGCCGCGAAACAGCACCTCGGCGAATTCCTCGAGCTTGAACATCCAGAACGGCAGGTCGAGTGTCTTGGAATCAACCTTGACGCAATATTCCGGCAGTGACGCCGCGAATTCATTGTGCGGGTCGAGGATCAGGATGCGCAGATCGGGCCGTGCCGCGATCGATTTGCGCAGCAGCAGGGAGACGGCGGTGGACTTGCCGACGCCGGTGGTGCCGACGATGGCAAAATGGCGCGCCAGGGTGTCGTCGATGGCGATATTGGCGGCGATCGCCTCGTCCTGCGACAGCGAGCCGATGGTGATGGAATGGCGACCGGCCAGATCGTAGACGGCCTGCAGGTCGCGGCTGCGGATGCGGTGCGCGACCGCGCCGATATGCGGATAGGTGGTGATGCCGCGGTCGAAGACCGGCTTGGCGCCGGGCTCGGCACCATCGCGCACTTCACCGATCAGCTCGATGCTGACCTCGATGGGGTTCTGGCCTTCATTGCTCCAGGCGCGGTCCGACTTGCCGATGCCGTAGACCAGGCCAACGGTTCGCGTCGTGCCCAAATTGATCGAGATCATCTTGCCGACCGTCCACAGGCCGGTCACCGCGCCGTCGACGTCGTCGGCATAGGCGGCGATGGTGGCGCGCGCGCCGTCGCATTGGACGACATTGCCCAGGATGCGCCGGTCGTTCTGCTCTGCGTTGCGGCGCTCCTGCGATGTCGGTTCTCCGACGGAAGCTTCGCGTTCGACAAACATGGACAGGCCAATCCCCATTTCCCTTGACATCAGACCCTAGCGGAATGGGGTTAAGGTCGGATGAGGTTGGATGGTGTAGAGAGGATTAAGCGCCTGGCGAATTTTGTCGCGAAATGGCTCTTCATCCGTTCCTGTCTTTCGCTATAATGGACGAATGGGTGATATAGCGAACGATATTTCTTCGACCATCGGCAGGCGGATCCACGCCGAGAGGGTCATACGGGACTGGTCGCTGGCCGAACTCGCCGAGCGGTCCGGTGTTTCCAAGGCGATGCTGAGCACGATCGAGCGCGGCATGACCAGCCCGACGGCCGCCCTTCTGGTGCGCATCGCGGCAGCCTTCGGCATGACGCTGTCGACCCTCATCGCGCGGGCGGAATTGCAGGGCGGCGGGGTGCTGCGCGAGGCCGACCAGCCGGTGTGGCGCGATCCCGATACAGGCTATGTAAGGCGGCATCTGTCGCCGGCCTGCGACATGCCGCTCGAACTGATCAAGGTGCATCTGCCGCCTGGCGCCAGGGTCAGCTTGCCGGCGGCCTCCTATGCCTTCATCAAGCAGCAGATCTGGCTGATTTCCGGACGGCTCGAATTCACCGAGGGCGATGTGGTGCACAGGCTGGAGCCCGGCGACTGCCTGGCGCTCGGCGCGCCGTCGGACTGCACCTTCCATGCCATGGAGGCGGGCGCCGACTATCTCGTCGCGCTGGTCAGGGGCTGACATCATGGCGAGACGGCCAAAGCGCTCCCACAATGGGGGGCCGCCTCTTGATGAGTACAAGGGGCCACCCTGGGGCAAGGGCGACCCCTATATTTTCCTGGCCTGGCAGGCCGCGCACGCCAAGGCATGGAAGGCGCCGAGCCGCGAAGTCATGCTGATGCGCATGGACAAGGCCGAGCGGCTGGGCCTGACCTATGAGGAATACACGCTCGAGATCCTGGAGCGTGGACGGCATCTGCGGGAAGAAGACACGGAGCGCATCGCCGCCATCAAGGCCGCGCGCAAGCGGCGGCGCGTGCGCCATCTCGATTGACGCCGGCATTGCGGGCTGACCGAGACGCTGATCTGCTGGAAGCGCATCGGCTCGCACCGCGCTAGACAGTGCCGGTCATGCCGGGGCCGTTCTGGACAGGTGCCCCAGCAGCCACTGGCGGAAATCCTGTTCGGCACTGGTCAGGCGCGCGGTCGATGCGCAGGTCAGAAAATGGCCTGAGCTGCTGGAGAGCTCGAAGTCGGAAAGCGGCGTCAGGCTCCTGCTCTTGAGCGCCGCGTCGACAAGCGGCCGCGACCCCAGAAGCACGCCGGCGCCGGCGCTCGCCGCTTCCATCGCCGCGACGAAACTGTCGAAGCGGTGCGACCGCTGGGGGTGGCCGGCCAGTCCGGCGGCCGCGAACCATTCCGCCCACATTTCGCGCGCGCCGGCGACCAGAAGCAGGGGCAGGGCTGTCCAGTCGGCAGTACCGGCAAGCGCTGGACTTGCCACCGGCACGAGGCGCTCGGCAGTCAGCCTGTCGGCCTCGCGTCCGGGAAAGGAGCCGTTGCCGAAACGGATGTCGAGCGCGGAGCCCGGCAAATCGTAGTCGGTCGGTCGATGGATCGTCACCAGATCGAGCTGGATGCGCGGCAGCGCCTCGGCGAGATCGGGCAGCGCCGGTACCAGTATCAGCAAGGCGAAGGAGATCGGTACCCGGATTGAGACGGTCTGGACAGCGCGTGGCTCGAACAGTTCCGTCGTGCTGCTGGAGATGGTGGCGAAAGCCGACTGGATGTGCGGCAGGTAGGCGGCACCCTCCGGCGACAGCGCGACGCCGCGCGCCAGCCGCGAGAACAGGCGCGTCTTCAACCGGTCCTCGAGCAGCCGGATATGTTGGCTGACGGCGGCCTGGGTCAGGCCGAGCTCGGCCGCGGCCGCCGTGAAATTCGACAGCCGCGCCGCGGCCTCGAAACTGCGCAGCCAGTCGAGGGGAGGCAGAGCGGGAGTGGATTTTCGAGGCATTAGAAATTTGTGGTCTTTGGCCAAAAAATGATAATTTGAGTTATGCCTGTCTTGTGGCCAACATGCAATCGAAACCCTGCGGACCCGGCCGTGGGTGTAGAGGACAGGACCGGATCCATGCTCACCCACGCGCTGATTGGCGACGAAGGCAAGACGATCGAACTCGGCTGGCAAGGCGGGAGGCGCACCCGCTTTCACGCCATGTGGCTGCGCGACAATGCGCTCGACGACAAGACGCGCAGCGCCGGCAATGGCCAGCGGCTGATCACCATCCTCGACATTCCAGCCGAGACGAGGATCGGTGCGGCCGCGATCAAGGGCGGCGCGCTGGAGGTCAGCTTCGTGCCGGAAGGAAAAACGGTCAGCTTTCCCGCGCAATGGCTGAACGCCAACGCCTATGACCGCGACGAGCTTCGCGAACCCGGCTGGACGGGCGATATCATCCAGCGCTGGACCAAGGCGACGATGCAGAATTCGGTGCCGCGCGCCAGCTACAAGGCGGCCTTTCACGGTCGCGGCGTCCTGCGCGAATGGCTTTCGGCGGTGCGGACCTACGGCTTTGCGGTGATGGACGGACTGCCGGCGGAATCCGGGGCGCTGTGCAAGGTCTCCGACCTGTTCGGCTATATCAGGGAGACCAATTACGGCCGTTGGTTCGAAGTGCGCGCGGAGGTCAATCCGAACAATCTCGCCTACACCAATCTCGGCCTCCAGGCGCACACCGACAATCCCTATCGCGATCCCGTGCCGACGCTGCAGATCCTGGCCTGTGTCGAGAATACGGTGGAGGGTGGCGAGTCCAGCGTCGTCGACGGCTTTGCCGTGGCGGCCGCGCTGCAGGCCGAAAACCCCGAAGGCTTCCGGCTGCTGAGTTCCTGTCCGGCGCGCTTCGAATATGCCGGCTCGTCCGGCGTGCGGCTTCAGGCGAAACGCCCGATGATCGAGCTCGGGCCGGATGGCGAGCTGATCTGCATCCGCTTCAACAACCGCTCGCTGGCGCCTGTCGTCGACGTGCCGTTCGCCGATATGGACGCCTACTATGCCGCCTATCGCCGGTTCGCCGAACTGATCGAGGATCCCGCCTTCGAAGTGACGTTCAAGCTTCAGCCTGGCCAGGCCTTCATCGTCGACAACACGCGCGTCATGCATGCCCGCAAGGCGTTTTCCGGCACCGGCAAGCGCTGGCTGCAGGGCTGCTACGCCGACAAGGACGGCCTGTTGTCGACGCTTGCCGCGATCGAGCACAGCTTCAAGGAGGCCGCCGAATGAGCGGCAAGGATTTGAACGCGGACAATATCGTCGAATTCATCGCCGACATTTTCGAGCGCCGGGGTTCGGAATCCTATCTCGGCGAGCCGGTGACGATGTCCGAGCACATGCTGCAGGGGGCTTGGCTGGCGGAACAGGATGGTGCGCCCGACGTGCTGGTGGCCGCGGCGCTGCTGCACGACATAGGCCACTACACCAGCGAGTTCGGCACCTATTCGCCCGACGATGTCGAGGACAAGCATCATGACGAGGCCGGCGGCGAGGTCTTGGCGCCGTTCTTCCCGCCGGTCATCGTCGAATGCGTAAGGCTGCATGTCGCGGCCAAGCGCTATCTCTGCGCCACCGACCCGACCTATTTCTCCAGGCTGTCGCCGGCTTCGGTCCACACGCTGTCGCTGCAGGGCGGACCGATGCGCGCCGACGAAGTGGCCAAGTTCCGCAAGAACCCGTTCCATGAGGAAGCGGTGCGGGTCCGTATCTGGGACGAGGGCGGCAAGGTCGCCAATATGAAGACGCGGGCGTTTCGCGATTACGTGCCGTTGCTGCAGCGCGTCGTGCGCGATTTCAGCGACCACGCCTGACGCGACCCACCAGGCAGGGGGCAACCCATGTGTTTCTGCTTCGACGGTGACAATGCGGTGGCTGCATTCCGGCCGGAGAGCTGCCGCGAGCGTTTGCCTGGCGCCGGCGCCGAACGACCGGTCCAAGGTGAGCCAAGCCGGCTTGGCGCGATCGGTTCGCTCGAGCCGGCTGGTGCCGGCCAAGGGCGCCATATTGCTGTCGGGCTTATTCGGGAGTATTAGCCACGCCCGACATGCGGCCCTTTTTCATCCGCCGCGTCCGTATCGACCACACTCTTGAAGGAGGCATGATGAGAACTTGTTCACGCATTTCGCGCCTCCATGGCGGTCGAACGGGCTGACCCGCACCACAGCGGCTTCCATTTCCTGACGATCTGACGGCCGCCAAGCTGCGATGCGTTGCCGCGGCCATTGTCCGCGACTGTATCGATGCCGCTGAGATCAATGAACGGTGGGAGCCGACAAGCTCCCGGCCGACGATCACGGCCGCCTGAAGGCCTGAGATGCGGCTTTGCAACACTCCCTCAGGCCATTGTAAATATTGAAAGATTGGCTCTTGCTCGAAAGTTTCTGCGGGCCTAGAGAGCCCGCCCATTCCAACCCGTCATCCCCAGAGGAGACCTGTCAAATGTCACGCCAATCCAGATCGACACATTCCGTGCCGGCGCTGGAATTGCGTGCGGCTGACAGGGTTCCAATCGGGAAGAACGGCCATGGCCAGGTCCATGATCCAGCGCAGGCAGGACGCCGAGCGCCAACGCATTGAAGCATATCAAGCATCGCTGCGGCGGGTTTGCGCCATGCCGCGCCCCGCTCCGGATTTCGAGCGGGCGCTCGACGAGGTACGCCGAGGCCATGCCGGCATGGCGATCCGCGATGGGGCTTTGTGGCGTCCAAAGCTGAAGACGCGCGACCCAGCGCGACTGCGGCTGGCGGCCGCCCGCTATCTCTACGCACGCTATCCGGTTTCGGCCGCGCTCGAGGCTATCTGGCTGGATCGGTCGGGGCTAGACGGCCAGGAGATCGCGCTTCGCCTTGCCTGGTACGTCGCGGTTGCAGGTGGTGGGTCGCTCTACAAGGCAGGCGCCAATGCGTGGCTGTCGCGCAAGGAGGTGCATTGCTTCCTCAATGTGGCCGGCGACTTTGCCTTCGAAGAGGCGTTCTGGTTCGCGATCGCGCGGTCCTACACCGAGGATTGCGGACTGGCCGCTCGCCTTGCGCGCACCAAGATCGCACGCACGCCACGCGCCGATCTGGCCTTCTGGCGCGAGGTCGCTCGCTTCTTCTGCGGGCAGCCAACGTCGAAGGAGGAGATCGACGACCTCAGCGACTATATCGGCGCCATGCGCCGGCGCGACAAGGCGTATAACCTGAAGGGCCGCACGCTTGCCTCGCTGAACCGGCAGATGTCGGATTGGCATCGCGACCTTGCCGCGATCGAACGCATCGAGGCGATGCGCCGGCGTGCCGCCGCGCGGGCTCAACCTGCCGCCGGCGCACCGGTGCAGAACAATGCATGGGACGGCTCGCGCCTGCAGGACTGGGAATGGCATCCGGCGCCCAAGGAGGCCAAGGCGCATGGCGAATGGTTCTCTATCCGCCAGTTGAAGACGGCGGAGGATCTCGTTGCCGAGTCGAGGGCGATGCATCACTGCGTGTCGTCCTATGCGACCAAGTGCATTGCCGGATATGCCTCGATCTGGACGCTCCGACGCAAGGCGCTCGGCAAGATCGAACGCTTGCTGACGATCGAGCTCGATCCACAGCATCGGGCGGTGCAGGTGCGCGGTTTTGGCAATCGTCTGGCTACGCCGGACGAACGCAAGATCCTCGAGCGCTGGGCCAAGGCGACGGGCGTGACTTTGCGGGACTGAGACGAAAACCCCGCGCGGCGGACATGCCGCGCGGGGTCACCCTTTTCTGATCGCCGATGCGGGATGGCGGAGGACCTCCCGAGCTTGCCGGCTATCCCTTATGGTGCACCGTCTGCAGCCCGTAGACCGGGGTCGGCAGTCCGGCGTGCCTGGCCTTCAACTGCAGCGATAGGAACTGCGAATAGTGGCGTGACTGGTGCAGATTGCCGCCGTGGAACCATAGTGCCTCCTGCTGCGTCGGCTTCCACATGTTGCGCAACTCGCCTTCCCAGGGGCCGGGGTCCTTGGTGGTGTTCGAGCCAAGGCCCCAGCATTTGCCGACCTTGTCGGCGGTCTCACGCGATATCAGATCGGCGGCCCAGCCGTTCATTGAGCCATAGCCGGTGGCGTAGACGATGAGGTCCGCGGGCAATTCGGATCCGTCGCTGAGCACAACCGAATGCTGCTTGATCTCTTCGACGCCGACGCCACTCTTCAGCTTGATCGAACCATCGATGATCAGCTGGGAGGCGCCGACGTCGATATAATAGCCGGAGCCGCGCCTGAGGTACTTCATGAACAGGCCGGACTCATCGTCGCCCCAGTCGAGCATGAAACCGGCCTTTTCCAGTCCCTTGTAGAACGCCGCGTCGCGTTTCTTCATCTCGGCATAGGCCGGGATCTGGAACTCGTGCAGGATCTTGTAGGGCAGGGAGGCGAAGATCAGATCGGCCTTGGCCGTGGTGATGCCATTCTGCAGCGCCTGCTCCGAATAGAGCGAACCCAATCCGATCTCCATCAACGTGTCGGATCTGGAAATATGGGTGCTCGAGCGTTGCACCATGGTGACGTCGGCGCCGGCTTCCCAAAGGGCCGCCGCGATATCATGGGCGGAATTGTTGGAGCCGATGACAACGGCTCTTTTCCCGGCGTAGTCATCGGGGCCAGGGTGCTTTGAGGAGTGGTGCTGATCGCCCTTGAAGGTCTCCATACCCTTGAATTTCGGCAGATTGGCCTTCCCGGATTGTCCGGTCGCCAGAACCAGTTGCTTGGGCTTCAGGGTGATGTCCTTGCCGTCGCGGTGGACGACGACGGTCCATTCCTTCTTCTCGTCGTCATAGGAGGCGCTCTTGGCTTCCGTCGACGACCAGTAGTTCAGCTCCATCACCTTGGTGTACATTTCCAGCCAGTCGCCGATCTTGTCCTTGGGCGAGAAGACCGGCCAGTTCTTCGGGAAATCGATATAGGGCAGATGGTCGTACCAGACCGGATCGTGCAGGCAGAGCGACTTGTAGCGCTTGCGCCAGCTGTCGCCGGCCCGCTCGTTCTTCTCGACGATGATGGTCGGCACGCCGAGCTGCCGCAGCCTTGCGCCGAGCGCGATGCCACCCTGGCCACCGCCGATGATGAGCGTGTAGGGCTGCGTCTTGAAGCCGAGCTCGGCGGCTTCCTTCTCACGCTCTTCCTTCCATGTAGGACGGTTCTTGCCCGAGCCATGCTTGGCGCCCATCGGCCGCGCGAAGCCGGCCGGTTCCTCGTAGCCTTTCAATTCGACCATGGTGGTCAGCAGCGTCCATATCTTGCCGTCCTTAAGTCTGACATGGCCAAAGCCGCGCGCGACTTCTGTCTCGAAACTGATCCAGCCCTCGATCAGCCCGCCGCTCTCGGTCGCGTCCTCGCCCTTGGCGAGAGCCCAATGTGACGGGTTCGTCTTTGACAGCTGGCTCTTCAGCATGTCGCGGATCTGGTCCTTGCCCTCCATGGTCTTGATGTTCCAGGTGAAGATGACGAGGTCGCGCCAGTAGCAATCCTCCTGGAAGCAGCCGACGGCCTTGTCGATGTCATTGGCGGCGAGGGCGCCGCCGAATTGGTCGAGCAGGTCGGACAGTTTTTTGTTTGGGGCCTTGTCGAGCATAAGTTTTCCTCCGTGAAATCCAGGCCGTCATGGTGGCTCCTCCCGACTTGCAAGCCGGACGGTCAAGTATCGGCAGAGAGGACGGCCTTCGTCACGCCCCACCATAGTTTCGCATGGCTTCAAGGACTTATCTGGAGAACGCCGCTTCCGAGCCGGTTTGGAGCGTTCTTGCGAAGGGCAGGGTGGTGTCAGCACGATGCGGGTGTCCATCGCGAAATCGTGACGGGCCATTTGTCGAATTGGGAAGCGCCTTCGTTGCCGGCGCGATTTTTGCCGTTGACAGGGCGCCTTGCCGGCCCTTAGTGTCCGCGACCATGAAAAAGGCACTCATTCTCGTAGGAAGGCGCGTGGGCAAGGCGGTGTAACCGCCGGGCGAAAACCTCCCATGCGCAACACACAGGCTCCCTCGGGGGCCTTTTTTATTGCCTGAAACACGACTAAACGACCAACAACACCCAAATGGCAACGCCCAAGCGGCGACAGTACGGGACCAGACCGATGAGCAACGGACAGAGTGAGCGGCGCGAGATGACGGGCGCCGAAATGGTGGTGCAGGCGCTGAAGGACAATGGCGTCAAGCATGTCTTCGGTTATCCCGGCGGCGCGGTTCTCCCGATCTATGACGAGATCTTCCAGCAGGACGATGTCGAGCACATCCTGGTGCGGCACGAGCAAGGTGCCGGCCACGCGGCCGAGGGCTACGCGCGCTCGACCGGCAAGGCCGGCGTCATGCTGGTGACGTCAGGCCCCGGCGCGACCAATGCGGTGACGCCGCTGCAGGATGCGCTGATGGATTCGATCCCGCTGGTCTGCCTGACGGGCCAGGTGCCGACCTCCTTGATCGGCTCCGACGCGTTCCAGGAATGCGACACGGTCGGCATCACGCGCCCCTGCACCAAGCACAACTGGCTGGTGAAGGACGTCAACGAGCTCGCCGCGACCATCCATGAGGCGTTCCATGTCGCAACAACCGGCCGTCCGGGGCCGGTTGTGGTCGACATCCCGAAGGACGTGCAGTTCGCCAAGGGGTTTTACGTCCCGCCGCAGATCGCACCGCGCACCAGCTACCAGCCGAAGGTCCAGGGCGATCTGGAGAAGATCAAGGCCGCCGTCGACCTGATGGCGGGCGCCAAGAGGCCGATCATCTATTCGGGCGGCGGCGTCATCAATTCCGGCCCGGAAGCGAGCCATTTGCTGCGCGAACTGGTCGACCTCACCGGTTTCCCGATCACCTCGACGCTGATGGGGCTCGGCGCCTATCCGGCATCGGGCAAGAACTGGGTCGGCATGCTCGGCATGCACGGCACCTACGAGGCCAACATGGCCATGCATGACTGCGACGTGATGATCTGCATCGGCGCGCGCTTCGACGACCGCATCACCGGGCGACTCAACGCGTTCTCGCCGAATTCGCGCAAGATCCATATCGACATCGATCCGTCGTCGATCAACAAGAACGTGCACACCGAAGTGCCGATCATCGGCGATGTCGGCCGGGTGCTGGAGGATATGGTGCGGCTGTGGCGGGCAACCGCCAAGGCCGACAAGAAGGCGCTCTATCCCTGGTGGGAGCAGATCGCCAAATGGCGCGGTCGCGATTCACTCGCCTACAAGATGAACCACGACGTGATCATGCCGCAATACGCCATCCAGCGGCTCTACGAACTGACCAAGGACAAGGACACCTATATCACCACCGAGGTCGGCCAGCACCAGATGTGGGCCGCGCAGCATTATCATTTCGAAAAGCCGAACCGCTGGATGACGTCGGGCGGACTGGGCACGATGGGCTATGGCCTGCCGGCGGCGCTCGGCGTGCAGATCGCGCATCCCGATGCGCTGGTCATCGACATCGCCGGCGACGCCTCGGTGCAGATGACGATGCAGGAGATGAGCGCGGCGGTGCAGTACAAGGCGCCGATCAAGATCTTCATCCTCAACAACCAGTATATGGGCATGGTGCGCCAGTGGCAGCAGTTGCTGCACGGCAACCGGCTGTCGCATTCCTACACCGAGGCGATGCCGGACTTCGTCAAGCTGGCGGAGGCGTATGGCGGCCACGGCATACGTTGCGAGAAGCCGGACGAGCTGGACGACGCCATCAGGGAGATGATCTCGGTCAGGAAGCCCGTGCTGTTCGATTGCCGCGTGGCGAACCTCGCCAACTGCTTCCCGATGATCCCGTCTGGCAAGGCGCATAACGAGATGCTGTTGCCCGACGAGGCCACCGACGAGGCCGTGGCAAACGCAATCGACGCCAAGGGCAGGGAACTGGTGTAATCGACGGGCCAAGGCAGGGCTTGTCGAAAAAAACCTTGTGCAAACAAAGAATTAGATCAAGAATTTGAGATCCATGTCATGAACGCACAGCACCTTCAACCCACCGGCTCCGCCTACTTCATCGCCAAGGAAACGGAGCGGCCGGAGATCCACACGCTTTCCGTGCTGGTCGACAACGAGCCGGGCGTACTCGCCCGGGTCATCGGCCTGTTCTCCGGACGCGGCTACAACATCGAGAGCCTGACCGTTTCCGAGACGGAGCATGAGAAGCACCTGTCGCGCATCACCATCGTGACTCGCGGCACGCCGCATGTGATGGAGCAGATCAAGAACCAGCTCGAGCGCATCGTGCCGGTCCATCGCGTGGTCGATCTGACTGTCCGCTCGCACGAGCTCGGGCAGGAGCGACCGCTGGAGCGGGAACTGGCGCTGGTCAAGGTTGCCGGCACCGGCGACGCTCGCGTCGAGGCGCTGCGGCTGGCCGACGCTTTCCGCGCCAGCGTCATCGACGCCAACACCGAGCATTTCATCTTCGAGATCACCGGCAAGGGTTCCAAGCTCGACCAGTTCATCGCCATCATGAAGCCGCTCGGCCTGGTCGAGATCTGCCGCACCGGCGTGGCGGCGATGAATCGCGGCCCGCAGGGCATGTAGACACGCCAAGGCGCAAGGAGTCCGACGCTCACAACGCCTGGTTCGATCGGTGGTCGGGCGCTGGTCTTTGCGCGGCCAGCAAAAAAGAGACAATAATGCTGACGTATCTGGGAGGATAACATGTCTTTCGACGCATTCCTCGCACTGCTCGTCTACGCTTTCGTGACCTCGATCACGCCGGGGCCGAACAACCTCATGCTTTTGGCGTCGGGCGTTAATTTCGGCATCGCCAGAACCGTTCCGCACATGCTTGGCATCAGCATGGGTTTCCTGGTGCTGTTGCTCGCCGTCGGTCTTGGCCTTGGCGCTGTGTTGACTGCGTTTCCGGCGCTGCACACTGGATTGAAGATCGCAGGCGGCGCCTATCTGCTCTACCTTGCCTGGAAGATCGCCATGTCGCGCTCGCTGACCGGCAAGGGTGAGACGAAAGGACGGCCGATGCGCTTCATCGATGCGGCTGCCTTCCAGTGGGTCAATCCGAAGGCCTGGGTGATGGCGATCACCGCCATGGCTGTCTATGCCAATGCCGAGCATCCGTTCCTGTCGGTGGCGTTGATCTCGATCGCCTTCACCATCGTCAACCTGCCGAGCGTTTCGGTTTGGGCCGGATTCGGCACGGCGCTGCGGGGTTTCCTGTCGGATCCGGTGCGGCTGAAATGGTTCAACATCGCCATGGGCGTGCTCCTGGCGGCGACGCTGTGGCCGATGCTGAAATAGGGTTCCCCCGCGGGTCGACGGGCTTCGGCTGGCGGCGATAGCGGCGCTGCCTACCGATTGTGCAGTGCACATTAAATCTTCGTAATGCCGTGTTTTGGCCCTTTTCCAACAAATGCGTGTCCTATCTATTCGGCGAAATCCCGGCAATGAGCCGTGGATTGCGCTAGGATACGACCACCTGACTACGGCGTGTCGGACGAGAGGGCCCCTTGACGATACGTGGAAAAGTCATTCTTTCATTGCTTGTCCTCGCCTGTGCGGGCGCGGCCTGGCTCTATCTGTCTCCGGACATGCTGGGCAAGGTTCAGCAGCTCATCGGCGCAAAGCAGGTCGCGGCGTCGGACAAGGCGGCAACCGACAAGCAGGCATCGGGAAGCAAGCAGGCCGGCGGCGGCGCGCGTTCGGCCTCGATCGTTTCGGCGACGGCAACCACGGCCGATTTCCCGATCCGGCGCTACGCCATCGGCTTCGTCTCCTCACCCGCCGTGGTCAGCATCAACGCGCGGGTCTCCAGCCAGATCGTGTCGATCGACGTCAAGGACGGGCAGATGGTCAAGGCCGGCGACACCCTGTTCTCGCTCGACGACCGGGCGCTCAGGGCGCAACTCGCCAAGGACCAGGCCACGCTCGCCAAGGACCAAGCGCTGCTTGCCAGTTCGAATTCCGATTTTCAGCGCGCCAAGGACCTTGTCGCCAAGCAGGCCGGCACGCAGCAGACCTATGATCAGGCCGTGGCGGCGCAGAAGGCGGCGGCGGCGACCGTCGATGCCGACAAGGCGACGATCGACGCGGACAATGTCCAGCTTGGCTTCGCCACCATCACGGCGCCGATCGCGGGCAGGCTGGGTGCGGTCAATGTTGCCGTCGGCGATCTGGTGACCACCAGCAATGGCAACAGCAGTAGTTCGACGCCGCTGGTAACCATCACCCAGATGGATCCCTTGCAGGTCAACTTCAACCTGCCGGAAAGCAACCTTGCGCTGCTGCACAAGGCGCTTGCCAATCCCCAGCAAGGAGCGGTGACCCTGATCAAGGACGGCGACCCGACGCCGATCGGCAAGGGCACGCTCGATTTCGTCGATTCCAGCGTCGATACCGCCTCGGGCACGATCGCAACGCGGGCGAGCATACCCAATGCCGATCTTTCGCTGTGGCCGGGCCAGTATGTGAATGTCGTGCTCGACGCCGGCATCATGCCGCAGATGACCTCCGTTCCCACCGTCGCGGTGCAGCCCAGCCAGAAGGGGCCGTTCGTCTATGTGGTCAAGCCGGACAACACGGTCGAGATGCGGCCGGTGCAGGTGGCGCTGACCGAAGGCCAGAACAGCGCCATCAGCCAAGGCCTCAAAGCCGGCGAGAAAGTCGTCACGGAAGGCCAGACCAGGCTGAAGGACGGCGCCGCCGTGCACGAAGGCGCCGCGGCCGCGCCCAAGGTGGCCGAGGCGACCAAAGCCGGCGAGGCGGCCCAATGATTTCCGAATTCTGCATTCGCAGGCCCGTCGCCACCCTCCTGATGTCGTTCGCCCTGGTGCTGGGCGGACTGTTTGCCTACAAATTCCTGCCGGTGGCCGCACTGCCCAGCGCCGAATTCCCGGTGGTCAACGTTTCGGCCTCACTGCCGGGCGCCTCGCCGGAAACCATGGCGACATCAGTGGCGACGCCACTGATCAAGCAGTTCGCGACCATTGCCGGCATCGATTCGATCTCGACCACCAACTCGCTCGGCCAGACCTCGATCGCCATCCAGTTCGTACTCAACCGCGATATCGATGCCGCGGCCGCGGACGTGCAGGCCGCGATCGCGCGAACGCAGAAATCGCTGCCGCCGCAGATGACGTCGCCACCCAGCTATCGCAAGGTCAATCCGGCCGATGCGCCGATCCTTTTGATGTCGCTGGTCAGCGATACGGTTCCGCTGACCGACCTCGATGCCTTTGCCGAGAACGTCATTTCGCCGTCGCTGTCGACCATCGATGGCGTGGCGCAGGTCTCGATCTTCGGCCAGCAGAAATATGCCGTGCGCATCCAGATCGATCCGACGGCGCTTGCCGCGCGCGGCATTTCGATCGATCAATTGCAGGCGGCGGTCGCATCGGCCAACAGCAATACGCCACTCGGGGTGCTGCAGAACAACAAGCAGCAGCTGACCATCACCGCCAACACCCAGCTGACCGACGCCGCCGGCTTCTCCAACCTCATCATCGCCACCAAGAACGGCCATCCGGTGCGGCTCGGCGAGGTGACCCGCGTCGTCGATTCCGTGCAGACCACGACGACGGCGAGCTGGTATGACGGCACGCGCGCCATCATCATGGCCGTGCAGCGCCAGCCCGACGCCAACACCGTCGACGTCGTCGACAAGGTCAAGGCGATGCTGCCGTCCTTCCAGGACCAGATGCCGGCCGCTGCCCAGATCAAGCTGCTCAACGACCGTTCGACCTCGATCCGCCAGGCGGTCGACGACGTGCAGTTCACGCTGTTGTTGACCATCGCACTGGTGGTGATGGTGATCTTCGTGTTCCTGCGCCGGGTGACGGCGACCATCATTCCGGCCGTGGCGGTGCCGATCTCGCTGATCGCCACGCTCGGCGCGATGTTCCTGTTCGGCTTTTCCATCGACAACATATCGCTGATGGGCCTGACGCTGGCGGTGGGTCTCGTCGTCGACGACGCCATCGTCATGCTGGAAAACATCTTCCGTCACATGGAAGAGGATGGACTGTCGGCCTTCGATGCATCGCTGAAGGGCGCGCGCGAAATCGGCTTCACCATCATCTCGATCTCGATCTCGCTGGTGGCGGTGTTCATCCCCGTGCTTCTGATGGGCGGCGTCATCGGGCGCATCTTCAACGAGTTCGCGGTGGTGGTGACCGTCGCCATCCTGGCATCGATGTTCGTGTCGCTGACGCTGACGCCGATGCTGTGCTCGCGGCTGTTGTCGGTCACCAAGGCCGATCGCGAAGCGCACGCCCCTGGCCACAAGCAGGACCTCCTCACACGCGGCTACGACCGGGTCCTGAGCTTCTGCCTGCGCCACACTTTCCTGGTGTTCCTGGTCTTCATAGGCACCGCGGCGGCGTCGGTGTGGCTGATCGAGGTCTCGCCGAAGGGCTTCTTCCCGCAAGAGGATATCAGCCAGATCTCGGTGACCACCATCGCGCGGCAGGACATTTCGTTCGACGCCATGGTGAAGCTGCAAGGGCAAGTGGCAAGCGTCTTTTCGCACTCCCCCTATGTTTCGCATGTGGCATGGTCGGCAGGCGGCGGCGGCAATGCACTGAACCAGGGCCAGCTCTATGTGCAGTTGAAGGACAAGAGCCAGCGACCCGATATCGAGAAGGTGCAGGCGGATCTGCGCAAGCAACTGGCCGGCGTGGCGGGTATCGAAACCTACATGCAGCCGGTGCAGAACCTGAGGCTGGGTTCGCGCTCGTCCGCCAGCGCCTACCAGTTGGTGGTTCAGGGCCTCGATACCGTCCAGACCGATATCTGGGCGCAGAAACTGAATGACGCGATGGCGGCCGACCATACGACCTTCACCGACGTCACCAGCGACCTGCAGAACAATGCGCTGCAGGCATCTTTGGTGGTGGATCGTGACAAGGCCGCCCAACTCGGCATCGACACCGACACGCTGCGCTCAGCGCTCTATGGCGGGTTCGGCACGGACCAGGTTTCGACGATCTTCGGCTCGGCCGACAGCTACCAGGTCATCACCGAGCTCGATCCCAAGATCGAATGGTCGCCCGAGCGGATGCTCGCCATCCAGATGCGGACGTCGAGCGGCTCGCTGGTTCCGCTTGGCGCTTTCGCCCGCGTCGATCGCACGGCCGGCGCCCTGACGGTGAACCAGCTCGGCCAGCTTCCGGCCGTGACCATCTCCTACAATCTGCCGCAAGGCGTGGCGCTTGGCGACAGTACGGCTCGCATCAGCGCGCTCAAGGAACAGATCGGCATGCCGACGGCGATCTCGACGTCCTTCGCCGGCACCGCCAAGACCTTCCAGGATTCGCTGGCAAATCAGGGCTTGCTCATCGGCGGCGCGATCCTGACCATCTATATCGTGCTCGGCATTCTGTATGAGAGCTTCATCCACCCGCTCACCATCCTCACCGGCCTGCCGTCGGCGGTGCTGGGCGCGGTCGTTGCCTTGCGCTTCGCCGGCATGGATCTGTCTGTGATCGCGGTGATCGGCATTCTGATGCTGATCGGCATCGTCAAGAAGAACGGCATCATGATGGTCGACGTCGCGCTCGAGTTGCGACGAGACGGCATGTCGGCCAAGGACTCCATCCACAAGGCCTGCCTGATGCGTTTCAGGCCGATCATGATGACGACGCTGGCGGCGCTGATGGGCACGTTCCCGATCGCGCTCGGCACTGGCGCCAGCGCCGAACTGCGCCAGCCGCTGGGCGTCGCCGTTGTCGGCGGCCTGCTGGCCTCGCAGGCGCTGACCCTGTTCGTGACGCCGGTGATCTACGTCTACATGGAGAATTTCTCGGGCTGGCTGGTGGGGCTCATGCCAAAGCGCAAGGCCGAGTTGCCTGCGGTCGAGAATCCCGAACAGCCCTCGCTGTTCGGCATCAACGACGACATCCCGGCGGAGCCGCAGAAGACGGCCGCCGAATAGCCGGCCAGCGGGCGCTGATTTCCGCTGGCCCAAGCCGTCATGCTTGCGGCCGGCGGGTCGGAACCGTAATTTGCGGCCATGTCACATGATCACGACCACGACAACGAACTCGATCCGTTTGCCGCCCGCGTGCGCGCACTGGAGACCATCCTGACCCGCAAGGGGCTGATCGATCCGGCGGCGATCGACGTCATCGTCGATACTTACGAGACCAAGATCGGCCCGCGCAACGGCGCCAGGGTGGTGGCCAAGGCCTGGAGCGATCCTGCCTTTGCGGATTGGCTCAAGCGCGATGCGACGGCGGCGATCGAATCGCTGAGCTATACCGGCCGCCAGGGCGAGCACATGCAGGCGGTGTTCAACACCGAGGAGACGCACAACCTCGTCGTCTGCACGCTGTGTTCCTGCTATCCATGGTCGGTGCTTGGCCTGCCGCCGGTCTGGTACAAGGCGCCGCCCTACCGGTCGCGCGCGGTGATCGATCCGCGCGGCGTGCTCGAGGAATTCGGGCTGACGCTGCCGGCCACCACCAGGATACGCGTCTGGGATTCGACGGCGGAACTGCGCTATCTCGTCGTGCCGATACGGCCGGCCGGCACCGAAGGCTGGAGCGAGGAGCGACTGGCCGAGCTGGTGAGCCGCGACGCCATGATCGGCACCGCGCTGGCGAGGGAGCCGGCATGAACGGGCCGCAGGACCTCGGTGGACAGATGGGATTCGGGCCGGTCGCGCCCGAAAAGGACGAGCCCTATTTCCACGCCGACTGGGAGAGGCGGGCGCTGGGTGTGACGCTGTGCGCCGGCGCCATGGGGGCCTGGAACATCGACGAGAGCCGGCATGCGCGGGAATCGCTGCATCCGGCCGATTATTATTCCTCCAGCTATTATCAGATCTGGATCAAGGCGCTGGAAACCTTGCTCAAGCGCCATGGTTTCGTCAGCGAGCGCGATCTCGAGGCGGGCGATGCGATCGATGCGGCGGCGACCCCGAAACGCGTGCTGAAGGCGGAGAATGTGGCTGCCGTGCTGGCCAAGGGCGGCCCTTGCGACCGGCCGATGGCGGAGCCGGCGCGCTTCAAGGCCGGCGATCCCGTGCGGACCAAGAATTTCAATCCGACCGATCACACCAGGCTGCCGCGCTATGCGCGTGGCAAGCGAGGCAAGATCGAGGCGGTGCGCGACGGCTTCGTCTTTCCCGACAGCAACGCGCATGGCCAGGGCGAAAACCCGCAATGGGTCTATACGGTGGTTTTCGACGGCACGGAGATCTGGGGCGAGGGGGCGGATCCGACGCTTGTCGTCTCGATAGACGCCTGGGAGAGCTATCTTGAGCCGGCATGAAGCGAAAGCGACCGCCGCCGATTTGCCCGCCGGCCTCGATGCGCCTGTCTTCGCCGAGCCCTGGCAGGCCGAGGCGTTCGCCATGACGGTGGCGCTGCACGAAAAGGGCCTGTTCTCGTGGAGCGAGTGGGCGGATGCGCTTTCGACAGAGGTGAAGAAGCTGGGTGCGGCAGCCGACGGTCATGACTATTACGAGCATTGGCTGGCGGCGCTGGAAGGGTTGCTTGCCTCCAAGGGGCTGGCCGCCAAATCTGATGTCGATGCGATGGCGCAGGCCTGGGAGCGCGCCGCGCACGGCACGCCGCACGGCAAGCCGATCCTGCTGGAGAACGATCCGCGCGCCACCAGGTGATTGCGCGCGGCCAGTCCTCGTTCCCTTTACGTTCTTATTTTTGCCTGATAGCCTCAAGCACAGGCGAGTTTGCCGTCGCCAATGTCGATGGTGGTGGCGGCTGTCTTGTCTTTCCCTTGCGAATCCGGTCACACGATCAGATGGAATTTTCTCCCCAACAGGACGAGGCGCTGCAAGCGGTCGCCCGCTGGCTGCAGGCCGGCAAGCCGCAATTGTTCCGTCTGTTCGGCTATGCCGGCACCGGCAAGACGACGCTGGCGCGCTATTTCGCCGAACATGTCGATGGCCAGGTGCAGTTCGCCGCCTTCACCGGCAAGGCGGCCCAGGTGCTGCGCTCCAAGGGGGCGGTCAATGCCCGCACCATCCATTCGCTGATCTACCGGCCCAAGGGCGAGGAATCGGTGGAAGACGAGGTGACCGGCAAGACCTCGATGTCGCCGACCTTTTCGCTCAACCGGCAAAGCCCGATCTCGCGCGCGAAACTGGTCGTCATCGACGAATGTTCGATGGTCGACGAGCAGCTCGGCCGCGACCTGATGAGTTTCGGCACGCCGATCCTGGTGCTGGGCGATCCCGGCCAGCTGCCGCCGATCTCGGGCGGCGGCTTCTTCACCGATCACGAACCGGATTTCCTGCTCACTGAAATCCATCGGCAGGCGCGCGACAATCCGATCCTGCGGCTGGCGCTCGACGTGCGCGAAGGCCGCGAATTCATGCGCGGCGACTATGGCACGGCGCAGGTGATCGGCAAGGAAGACGTCACCCAGGAACTGGTGCTCAGGGCGGACCAGGTGCTGGTCGGCACAAATCGCACCCGCCGCCGCTACAATCAGCGCCTGCGCGAGCTCAAGGGCTTCAACGCCGACTATCCGCAGGCCGGCGACAAGCTGGTGTGCCTGCGCAACGATCCCGCCAAGGGGCTGCTCAACGGCTCGTTGTGGAAGGTGATGACCTCATCGCGCGAGACGGTGAAGCCGGGCATCAACCTCCTGGTCTCGCCGGAAGAGGACGATCCCGACCGCGGCGTCGCCAAGATCAAGCTGCTCAAGGCGGCGTTCGAGGATCCGGACGCCGATATCCCTTGGCAGCAGAAGAAGCGGTTTGACGATTTCGACTACGGCTATGCCTTGACCGTGCACAAGGCGCAGGGGTCGCAGTGGAACGAGATCGTGCTGTTCGACGAAAGCTGGGCCTTCAAGGAAACGCGCCAGCGCTGGCTTTACACCGCGATTACCCGCGCGGCCGAACGATTGACCATCGTCAGATAAAGTTACGACGCCGGCTTTTCTCGTACGCCGACCTGCCGGACCCCGAGCCATTCCCAGGCCTCTTCTTCGTCTTCGGCCTCGAAATGCCTGAATTCGATGGGCGACGACGCGGGCAAGGCGTGTCGCGCGTTTGGTGTCCAGTCCGGCGTGCCGATCGCCGCGCAGCGGCCTATATGCTCCAGCGCATGGATGGCACCCTGCTTGAGGGTTTCTTCGGAGATGTCGGTCCAGTCGACGCCCTCGTGATCGACGATGCGCACGGCCACGTCGATTCGCTGATGCAGCGCGTAGGCCGCCTCCAGCAGGCCGAACAGGTTTTCCGCATCGGCGGCCGAGACATGACCGACCACGTCGATGGCGAACAGGTCGTCGCGCTCGGTGTCGATGCGACGAATCGCCGGCACGGATTGCAGGAAATTCACGAGTGGGCCTCCTTTGACGGAACAGCGTTGGTCTTCTGGAACACCGGAAACCCCTATCTGTTCCCGTCAAAGGCGCTATAGATGCCCGATCTTGAGCGCGCCGCGGCTGAACGTGTGGCCATGGCGCGCCGCTAACCGCTTGATTCCACGGACGCCAGACATGCCAGCAAAGCTTTCCGTCAACCTCAACGCCATCGCCATGCTGCGCAACCGGCGCGACCTGCCATGGCCCAGCGTCACCGGCATCGGCCGGCTTGCGCTTGCCGCCGGGGCGCATGGACTGACGGTGCATCCGCGTCCCGACGAACGTCATACACGGCATTCCGACCTGCCCGAGATCCGGGCGCTGATCGACGATGAGTTCCCGCAGGCGGAATTCAACATCGAGGGCTACCCGAGCGAGGATTTCCTGGCGCTTGTGGAAAAACATCAGCCCGAACAAGTGACGCTGGTTCCCGACGATCCGGCGCAGGCAACCTCCGACCATGGCTGGAACTTCGTCGCTGACGCGGCATTCCTGACGCCGATCGTCAGGCGCCTGAAGAAGGGCGGCTTCAGGGTGTCGCTGTTTTCCGACGCTGATCCCGCCGGCATGAAAGCCGCGCGCGATACAGGCGCCGACCGGATCGAGCTCTATACCGGCCCTTATGGCGGCTATCATTCCGATTCCGAAAAGGCCGCCAAAGAGCTGGAAAGATTGGGAAAAACCGCTGACGCTGCATTTGCCGCAGGCCTCCAGGTCAATGCCGGGCACGATCTGACGGTGGCCAATCTGCCGGCCCTGGCCAAGCGCATTCCGGCATTGGCCGAAGTGTCAATCGGACATGGGTTGACAGCCGACGCGTTGGAGTATGGCATGGCCGGCACGGTGGGTCGGTTTCTCAGAGCCTGCGGTTGGTAGGGGTAGAGTTTCGCCTTGCAGGTATCGCAGCCATGGCTTGCAATTGACATCGCATCGCAGCATGCGTGAAGCACCGCGCGCTCGCCGGGGAGTGGTCTATGGACCTTGCCAGTCGCGGTAGCGAGGCCGAAACCGTCGAGCAATCGAGCCATTCCGGGGCCGAACAGCACAGCACCAAGGTTCTTATGCTGGGTGCGCTAGGCGTTGTCTATGGCGATATCGGCACCAGTCCGATCTACGCCTTCCGTGAGGCGCTTCACGCTTCTCCTGGTATCGATACCCGCGCTCAAGTGCTTGGTGTGCTGTCGCTGATCGTCTGGGCGCTAACGATCATCGTGACCATAAAATACGTCGCTTTCGTGCTTCGCGCCGACAACAAGGGCGAAGGCGGTACGTTGTCGCTGATGTCCCTGGCGCGCACCGCCTATCCCAAAGGTGCGCGGCTCATTCTGGCGATCGGCCTATGCGGCGCGGCGTTGTTTTTCGGCGATTCGATCATAACGCCGGCCATCTCCGTGCTGTCGGCGGTCGAAGGCCTCAGGGTGATGACGCCGACACTGGACGCCTACGTCGTGCCGATCACGCTGGTCATCCTGGCCGTCCTGTTCTCGGTGCAGCGCTTCGGCACGGGAAAGGTGGCCGCGGTGTTCGGGCCGGTGACCGCACTATGGTTCCTGGCTATCGGCGTAGCAGGGCTCTATCACCTGATGGACGATCCATCGATCCTGCTGGCCATCAATCCCTATTACGCGGTCGCCTATCTCGCCAGCACACCCACGGCCGCCTTTGTCACTGTCGGCGCGGTGTTCCTGGCGGTGACCGGGGCCGAGGCTCTTTATGTCGATCTCGGCCATTTTGGCCGCAAGCCTATAGTGTTGGCGTGGTTTTCCGTGGTTTTCCCATGCCTGCTGCTCAACTATTTCGGGCAAGGTGCTTTTGTGCTGGCCAATGGCGGGAGGCCGACCAATCCATTCTTCCAGATGCTGCCTGACTGGGCGCTAATGCCGATGGTGGGGCTGGCGACGGCCGCAACCGTCATCGCTAGCCAGGCAGTCATCTCCGGCGCCTTCTCGCTGACCCGCCAGGCGGTACAGCTCAGCCTTCTGCCACGCATAGAGGTGCAGCATACGTCCGAAATGCAACTCGGCCAGATCTACATGCCCCGCATCAATCTGCTCATCGCCTTGGGAGTGATGCTGCTGGTTGTCGGTTTCGGCAGTTCGAGCTCGCTGGCTTCCGCCTACGGTATCTCGGTGACCGGCGAAATGCTGATGACGACGATCCTGCTGTTCGTCGTCATGCGCAAGCTGTGGAAATGGAGGCTTGCGGTCGCCCTGCCGCTGACATTGCTGTTCGGCATCATCGACAGCGGCTTTTTCCTGGCAAACATCGTAAAGATATTCGAAGGCGGCTGGGTATCGATCACGGTTGCCTGCCTGATGGGGCTGATCATGTGGACCTGGATACGCGGCACGCGCTATCTGTTCGACAAGACCCGCCGCAACGAGATCCCGCTCGATTTCCTTGCCGCCAATCTGCTGAAGAAGAAGCCGCACCTGGTGTCCGGCACCGCGGTGTTCCTGACCAGCGATCCGCTCAGCGCGCCGACCGCGCTGATGCACAGCCTGAAGCACTACAAGGTGCTGCACGAGCAGAACGTCATCCTTTCGGTGGTGACGGCGCCGCAGCCGGTTGTGCCTGACAGCGATCGGGTCAAGATGGAGACGCTCAACGAGCTGTTCATGCGGGTGACGCTGACCTTCGGCTACATGGAACAGCCCAACATTCCGCGCGCGCTGGCGATCTGCCGCAAGCGGGGGTGGAAGTTCGACATCATGACGACATCGTTCTTCCTGTCGCGGCGCTCGCTCAAGGCCTCGCCCAATTCAGGCATGCCGGTGTGGCAGGATCGGCTGTTCATCGGCCTGGCGCGCACGGCGGCCGACGCGACCGAATATTTCCAGATCCCGACCGGACGTGTCGTGGAAATCGGCACGCAGGTCGCTATCTAAAGGCAGATACGGCAGGTCTTATGGGCGCCCGCCACGCCCCGCGGCCGCGAATTCAGCCCGCGACCATTGGATTATAGGCCATTTCCCAAGGAGCCTAGCGTGGCCAGCATAGGAGCCATCACGCAACGGCACTTGATATTGCATCGCAGCAAGCGTAGAGCACCGCGCGCTTATCGGAGTGTCGTCCATGGCCCTTGCCAACACTGGTAGTGAGGCAGAACCCGTCGAACAATCGAGCCATCCAGAGATCGAGCAGCATAGCACCAAGGTGCTGATGCTGGGCGCGCTGGGCGTTGTTTATGGCGATATCGGCACCAGCCCGATCTACGCCTTTCGCGAGGCACTGGTGGCGTCGTCCCACGGCACCGTCGCCGATCGCGGCGATATCCTCGGCGTGCTGTCGCTGATCATCTGGTCGCTGACGATCACGGTTACCGTAAAATACATCATGTTCGTGCTGCGCGCCGACAATCGCGGCGAGGGCGGCGTGCTGTCGCTGATGGCACTGGCGCGCGGCAGTTTCCCCAAGCGTTCGGCGGTCATCCTGGGCATCGGCATCGTCGGCGCCTCGCTGTTTTTCGGCGACGCCGTCATCACGCCGGCGATTTCGGTGCTGTCGGCGGTCGAGGGCATGAATGTCGTCACCCCTGCCTTCCAGCCCTATGTCGTGCCGCTGACGCTGGTCATTCTTGCCGTGGTGTTCGCGGTGCAGCGTTTTGGCACCGGCGGGGTGGGATTGGTCTTCGGCCCGGTGACCGCGGTATGGTTCCTGGCGATCGGCCTGTCGGGCCTCAATCACATAGTCGCCGATCCGGAAATCCTGTGGGCGATCAGCCCGCACTACATCGTCGCTTTCCTGATCCATTCGCCCGACGTCGCCTTCGTTACGGTGGGTGCGGTCTTCCTCGCCGTCACCGGCGCCGAGGCGCTCTATGCCGATCTCGGCCATTTCGGCCGCAAGCCGATCGTGCTGGCCTGGCTGGCGATCGTGTTTCCCTGCCTGCTGCTCAACTATGCCGGGCAGGGCGCCTTCGTGCTGGCCAAGAACGGCGTCGTCGGCCATCCATTCTTCGAGATGAACGAGGGCTGGGCGCTGATCCCGATGGTGGTGCTGGCCACCGCCGCGACCGTCATCGCCAGCCAGGCGGTGATATCGGGTGCCTTCTCGCTGACCAGGCAGGCGGTGCAGCTCAACATGCTGCCGCGCCTCGAAATCCTGCACACGTCGGAAAAACAGTCCGGCCAGATCTACATGCCGCGCGTCAACCTTTTGCTGGCGCTGGTGGTGATGATGCTGGTGGTTGGCTTCGGCGAGTCCAGCAAGCTCGCCTCCGCCTACGGCATCTCGGTGACCGGCAACATGTTGGTGACGACGGTGCTGCTCTATGTGATCATGACTCGTATCTGGAAGTGGAAGCTCAGGGTTGCGATCCCGCTGACCGCATTGTTTGCCTTCATCGACGTCGGCTTCTTTGCTTCCAATATCGTCAAGGTGTTCGAGGGTGGCTGGGCTTCGCTGGCGGTTGCCTTCGCCATTATCATGGCGATGTGGACCTGGGTGCGCGGCAGCCGCTATCTGTTCGACAAGACCCGCCGCAACGAGATCCCGCTCGATTTCCTTGCCGGCAATCTGCTGAAGAAGAAGCCGCAGCTTGTATCCGGCACCGCGGTGTTCCTGACCAGCGATCCGCTCAGCGCGCCGACCGCGCTGATGCACAGCCTGAAGCACTACAAGGTGCTGCACGAGCAGAACGTCATCCTTTCAGTGGTAACGGCGCCGCAGCCGGTGGTGCCCGACAGCGACCGGGTCAAGATGGAGACGGTCAACGAGCTGTTCATGCGGGTGACGCTGACCTTCGGTTACATGGAACAGCCCAACATTCCGCGCGCTCTGGCGATCTGCCGCAAGCAGGGCTGGAAGTTCGACATCATGACGACATCGTTCTTCCTGTCGCGGCGCTCGCTCAAGGCCTCGCCCAATTCCGGCATGCCGGTGTGGCAGGACCGGCTGTTCATCGGCCTGGCGCGCACGGCGGCCGATGCGACCGAATATTTCCAGATCCCGACCGGGCGCGTGGTGGAGATCGGCACGCAGGTGGCGATCTGACAAGCGCGATCGCCTTTACCTGAAGCGGTGCGGAGGCGGGCATGAGCGGTGAATTGGTGCTTGTCACCGGCGGATCGGGCTTCCTCGGCGCCCACTGTATCCTTGCCCTGCTGAACGCGGGCTACCGCGTGCGCACGACGGTGCGCTCCGCCAAGCGTGAAGCCGATGTTCTGGCCATGCTCAAGGCCGGCGGCGTCGAGCCTGGCGACCGGGTGTCCTTTGCCATTGCCGACCTCATGATCGACGCCGGCTGGCCGCAAGCGGTCGCAGGCTGTGACTATGTGCTGCACGTCGCCTCGCCATTTCCGCCCGGCGTGCCGAAGCACGAGGATGATCTGATCATCCCGGCTCGTGAAGGCGCGTTGCGCGTGCTGCGGGCGGCGCGGGACGCTGGTGTCAAACGCGTCGTGCTGACCTCGTCCTTCGCGGCCATCGGCTATGGCAAGATGCCGTCCGGGCCGTTCACCGAGGAGAGCTGGACCGATCCTAAGGGCAAGGTCAGCGCCTATGTGAAGTCGAAGACGCTTGCCGAGCGCGCGGCCTGGGATTTCATCGCCGCCGAGGGCGGCAGGCTGGAATTGGCGGTCGTCAACCCGGTCGGCATTTTCGGGCCTGTGCTGGGGTTCGACCATTCGACTTCCACCGAATTCGTCCAGCGCATGATGAATGGCGCCATGCCGGGCCTGCCGCGCCTGTCCTTCGGCGTGGTCGACGCGCGCGACGTGGCGGACCTGCATGTGCGGGCCATGACCAACCCGGCCGCCAAAGGCGAGCGCTTCCTGGCGGTATCGGGTGATTTCATGACCGTGCGGGAAATCGCGCAGACCGTGAAAACGCGGCTCGGCGACGCGGCGGCGCGCGTCAAGACGCGCGAACTTCCCGATTGGCTGGTGCGGATCGTGGGCCTGTTCAATCCCGAGGCCGCGCAACTGGCGACGGAGCTGGGCAAGGTCAAGAATGCCACCAATGCCAAGGCGGTGCGTGTCCTCGGCTGGGCGCCGCGCTCGCGCGAAGACGCGCTGGCCGCCACCGGCGAGAGCCTGGTCCGGCTCGGCCTGCTCAAGAAGTAGCGCGGCGGCAGGCAAACCTCCCGCCGCGCAAACTTGTTGTCTTGACGCAATTCCCAAGGGAAAAGCGGTAGGCGCTTTTCCCGGGAAAACCGCTTCACACTTTTCCCGGAATTGCTCTGGTTTCAACCAGCCAGCGCGGCCTTGTTGGCCTCGAGAAACTGCTTCAGCGTCTGGGGCTTCCTGCCGGAAAGCGTCTCGACCGCATCCGTCACCATGGCGATGCGGCCGGACCGCGTGTTGGCGTCGAAGGAAACGATGACGTTGGCGAACTCCTCGGGAACGCCAGCCGCCTTCACACCTTCGGTCAGCGCCTCGTCGGGCAGCTGGATGACTTCCAGCGGCTTGCCGGTGACTTCACTCACCAAGGCGGCGATCTCGGCTGTCGTATAGGCCTGCGGGCCGGTTAGCGTATAGGTCTTGCTGTCGGTCGAACCGGAGGCGAGACCCGCGGCGATGGCCGCGGCCATGTCGTCGCGCGCACCATGGGCGATGCGGCCGTCACCCGCCGACGTGTACCACTGTCCCGAGGCAATGGCGGGCGGCAGGGCCATGAACAGGTTCTCCTGGTACCAGCCGTTGCGGAAGATCGTATAGGCAATACCGCTGGCCTTGATAGCCTGCTCGGTGCCGTAATGGTCGCCGGCAAATAGCACTGGCGAAACCGGCTCCGGATTGGGCATCGAGGTATAGAGCAGGTGCGAAACGCCTGCTTTCTTCGCCGCCGCCACCGCCGCCTCATGCTGCTTCAGGCGCCTGCCGGTTTTGAGGTCGAGATCGCTGGTCGAAATGATCAGGACCCTGTCGGCGCCCTTGAACGCGTTTTCCAGCGAGGTCGCGTCGTTGAAGTCGGCGGCCCTGACGACGACGCCACGCGCCGCCAGATCGGCCACGGATTCCGGGTTGCGGGTGGTGGCGATGATCCTTGCCGGCGGAACTTTGTGCGTGTCCAGGAGATAGCGTATGATGCTGCGGCCAAGCTGGCCGGCAGCACCGGTGACGAGAAGGGTTTCGGTCATTGGGAGGTCCTGTCGTTGCGCCAAGCGGCGAGTGCGTACATCGGTCTCAAAAAGAGACCAGCACTAAAATAGGAATTGACCCTATGTCGTAAAGAAGGCAGTTTTTCGGGAGGTAGGCACACGCAGGGAACCAGCCATGGATAGCCGGATCGTCAATCTGAGATCCAAACTCGACGTCTACAAAGCCATGACCGGTGGCGGAAATCTTGCCGATTGCCCGGTCCGCGACGTTATCGATGGCCTCAACGGCAAATGGAGCTCGCTGCTGATGGCGGCGCTGGCCGAGCAGCCCTATCGCTTCGGTGAGTTGCGGCGGCTGGTGCCCGATATCTCGCAGCGCATGCTGACCCAGACGCTCCACGACCTGCAGCGCGACGGCTATGTGCATCGCGAAGTGTTCCCGACCAAGCCGCCCAGCGTCGAATACAGCCTCACCGATCTCGGACGCTCGATGTTCGGTGCCCTGCATCATCTGATCCAGTGGGCCGAACTCAACCACGATGCGGTGCGCGAGGCGCGGGCCGGTTTCGACGCGACGCAGGCTTGAGCAGCGCGACGGCGTGAGGCGGCGCGACTTGATTTCATCCGGCGGCTGAAGGATTGTCCCGGCCAGTTCGGCTTGGGGGCATCGGTATTTCCTACGATATTGCAATTGCAGGCGCCGGTCCGGCGGGGCTGGCCGCCGCGCTCTATCTCCAGCGGGCAGGGCACAGGGTCACCCTCTTCGAGCGCTTCGAGGAGCCGAAGCCCGTCGGCTCCGGGTTGATCCTGCAGCCGACCGGCTTGACGGTTCTGGCCGATCTCGGCCTGCTCGACGATATACTGGCGCTCGGCGCCCGCATCGACCGGCTGCATGGCGCCGATGCCTCGACCGGTCGCACCGTGCTCGACGTCCGCTACGACGCCCAGCGCGGTCGCCGTTTCGGCCTGGCCGTGCACCGGGCGGCGCTGTTCGGCGTGCTTTTTCGCGCCGCCCGGCGCGAGGCCGTCGCCATCGAGACCGGCGTCGAGATCGAGACGGTCGAAGCCGGCGAACGGGCGACGCTGATCCGTGGCAATGGCCGCAAGGCAGGGCCGTTCGACCTGGTCGTCGACGCCAGTGGTTCGCGCTCGAAACTGCGGCAGAGCGTTGCCAATGCAGGCGCGCCACGGCCGCTCAGCTATGGCGCGTTCTGGGCTTCGCTCGGCTGGCGCGGCGAGGGCTTTGACGAGCACGCGCTGTCGCAGCGCTACGACAAGGCCAGCGTGATGATTGGCGTGCTGCCGATCGGCCGGCCGGAGCCGGGCGCCGATAAGATGGCGGCCTTCTTCTGGAGCCTGAAGCCTGATGATGCGGATGCTGTGCGCGCTGCCGGCATCGACGCCTGGAAGGAGAGGGTGGTGCGGCTGTGGCCACAGAGCGAGGCGTTCACCAGCCAGATCGACAGTTTCGACCAGCTGTCGCTGGCGCGTTACGGCCACCATACGATGAAACTGCCGGTCGGCCGCAAGCTTGCCGTCATCGGCGATGCCGCGCATTCGACCAGCCCGCAGCTTGGGCAAGGGGCCAATATGGCGCTGCTCGACGCCGCGGCGCTCAGCCACGCGCTGGCGCGCACGCAGAGCATCGAGGCAGCGCTCGAAGCCTATGCCGGGGCGCGGCGCTGGCACGTGCGTGTCTTCCAGGCGCTGTCGCTGGCGTTCACGCCGTTCTACCAATCGGATTCCGTGGGGCTACCCTTCATCCGCGACAGGCTGGTGGCGACCATCGCAAAGATCCCGCCGGCGCCGCAGTTCCTGGCATCGATGGTCGCCGGCACGATGATCGATCCGTTCAGGCGGGCAGGATTGACGGAAGCGCGATGGGATTTCGGACAAAATCTAGATCATGATAGGACCGCTTCATAGAGTTTTTCGCCCCGGCCGGTTCGCATGCACACCCTGCTCAGAACACGAGAATCGCAACATCTGATGCGTGTTGTTGCATCTGTTCTGGTGATGCTGGCGGTGGCGTTTCTCTCACCGCAGGCGCAAGCCCAGACGCCCGGCCAGGCCAGTCAGCAGGCGACGGCCACCGAGGAGGGGCTGAAAGCCCGTATCGACGCGGCCTACAAACTGATGATGGACGCAGGGCGCTTCGATGAAGGCTATGCGCAATTGCGCGCCACGCTGCTCGATGCGGCCAGAAGCGATCTCTACGACTTCACCGTGGAGAGCTACTCGAACGCCGGCGCGACGTTCCTCAACAACCAGATCCTCGACTATGCCGAAGAGATTTTTGCCGAAGGGCTGAAAACCCGGGCGATGCAGCAGGATGTCGCCAAGCGTGGCGACTTCTATCTCAATTACGCAATGCTGAAGCAGGCCGAGAAGGACTATCAAGGCTTCGTTTCCATGTGCGCGACAGCCACCAATCTATACGCCCACTACCATGGCAAGGAATCCCAGGAACTCCTGTTTGCCAACGATGTGTTGGCGACCGGGGTCGCCGCATTCGGTCAAATCGCTGCGGCGATCAATGTCGAACAGCGCAATCTGAAGTTGGCCACGCAGGTAGCCGGTACCGATGATCGTTTCATCTGGAAGCTGCAGAACAATCTAGCCGACATGCTGCGCCAGATGCGGGCTCCGACACGCGCCTTGCAATACGATCTGGCCGTGCTGGAGAAGCGGATCGGCTACCACGGCCCAAATCACTTCAACGTTTTGGTCAGCGCCAATAACACGGCGCAGGACTATCTGGACCTTGGCAAATACGATGAGGCCTTGCGCTACTTCCATCAGGACCGGGATATTGCCGTCGTTCTCAAACAGGAAGGCAATCTGGTCGAACAGGCCGATGCCTGGCTGCTCTATACCAGGGCGCTCTCTGGCGCGCAGCCGCTCGATGAGCAGACAATGACAAGGCTGCAACAACTGACCACCGACGCGAACTATCCCGAAATACTGGCGATCAAGATCGCCAACCTGCTCGCCGCGCATTTCATCGCGGTGGGCGACACGGAAAATGGCATGAGCCAGCTTGAGCGAGCCCGAAGCATCGCCGAAGCGACGTACGGGGTGGTGCACCCGCTAACCTTTGCCGCGCGACAGGCCATGGCCAATCTCAAGGCGAAGACGAGCCCGGAGAAGGCGGCTGCCGATTTCGCGGCTCTCGACGAGGACATGCTGCGTTGGAATTGGTTCCAGGTAAGCACGGCCGGCAATCCAATCGTGGCCGAGGCCAGCCGCGCCCTTGCCGACGACATGCTGTACGACTATGCGCGCCTCGCAAAAGACAACACATCGGTGGTGCCGGCCTTTGCCGAAGCCGTGCGCCGCTGGCCAACGCTTGAAAATGAGAAACGCGATCTGTTGCGCAGACTGTCCCGCCTGATCGATCCGAACGATGCGGAGACACGGCACTTGATCCAGGCTGGGATCCGGCTGTCCCTGGCCTATCAGGAGGCGGCCTCCAGCGGTGACAGTTCCGACGATCCCGGGGCGGTGCAGCCGGGACAGGTTGAAGCGGCATACGAAAAGGCCACGGCCAGAGTCATGGCCAAATACAGTTTCAGCCAGAGCGTGGTGGACAAGCCGCTACCGTCCGCCGGCACCCTGCTGAAGCCAAACGAAGCGCTGGTCGACTACTTCATCACCCGTAAGTGGCGGGAGGATCGGGAGAGCGCAAATCCGCTAGAAGACGAGCGCCTCTATGCCATCGTCACGCGCAAGGACCAGCCGCCGCGCCTCTACGATCTCGGCGACCCGCGCCGGCTCATCCCGGCCGCTCGCGAGACACGCATGGCAAATCTGAGGTCGACGCGTTCCGCGCAGGAGCGCGGTGCCGTGACCTTGATCGATCTGAATGCCACATTTACCGGGCTTTATACCGGTCTGATCGCGCCGTTGGAGGCATCGCTTGGTGGCGCCGATACGCTTTTCGTGGTTCCGGACGGAAAACTGTTTTCGGTGCCATTCCCCTTGCTGCAGGACGGCAAGGGCGCGTCGCTCGATGACCGTTTCGTCGTGCGCATGCTGACGCGGCCGGAATCGCTGTTGAATGCCAGCGTCGACCAGAGTCTTCCCAAGACGGGCAAAGCCTTGCTGGCCGGCGGGCTGGACTATGCACGAGGTTCGGAAAAAGGGGCGGAGCCGCTACCAGGCACAGCCAAGGAGGTTGACGCGATCGCCTCGATCCTGGGCGCTGAGCACTTTTCGGTCCAGATGCTTACCGGAACGGAGGCGAGCGAGCGGATGCTGCGCAAGGATATGGAGCAGGCGACGATTGCGCATCTGGCCACCCATGGCGCCTATCGTGACGAGAAAGAGGGTGGCGTGGGCGCCGTGAACGCACTTTGGCAGAGCCAGGTCGTGCTGTCGCAGTCGGGAGACCGGCAGTCGATGAAACGTGACGATGATGACGGCCGGCTCTATGGCATGGAACTGATGAACTGGGATCTGTCGGGCCTCGACCTACTTGTCCTGTCCGCCTGCGAGACGGCCCGTGGCCAGGAGACATTCGTCGGCGGTTTGCGCGGCCTGCCGACCGCAATCGACATTGCCGGCGCAAAACGTTCGCTGTTGACGCTGTGGCCTGTGGACGACGCCGGAACCGCCGCTTTCATGGTCGGGTTCTATGGCCATCTTGCCGCGGGACAAGCCTATCCGGAAGCGTTGCGCCAGACCCGCCGCGATGCCCGCGACGGAAAGATATCAGGCGCCCAGGATCCGCGGGTCTGGGCCGCCTTTGTCATGTTCGAGAACTGAGGCCGCTCGAAGCGTAAGCTTGCTCGCGATCCCCGTTCAAGCCGATCATGCCAACGCAAAGGGTCCGGCTTGCTCGCCTTGGCGGATGAGGCTCGACAGAAAAGATCCCTTCGCTTGCAGGAATGCATGCAGGCGCTGCGGATAATCCGGCGCTACGGCGTGCTTGATTGACGGGCGTTCACTCAGTGCCCGCCTCCAGGCCTGGACGCGCGGCTTGCCGTCCAGGATGCCGAAATCGCCGATCCGGTCGAAAGCGTCGAGATACCTGAAGACGGGCCCATACACCGCATCGACGAGCGAGAAGCGGTCGCCCGCAAACCATGGCCCACTCCGCCGGACGCCATCCGCCAGTTCGGCCTCAAGGCGATCAAACATCCCCGACAGCGCGCGGGACTCGGCAAGGAACCCGGCCTCGGTCGACGCTGAATACAAGCGGCCGATGGCATTGAGGATGGCCGAGCCGTATTCGATCCAGGCGCGATGCCGGGCACGGGCGTAGGGGTCGGACGGGTGTAGGGGATTGGCCTGCGTCTCCTCGAGGAATTCGAGGATGACAGCGGATTCGAAGATCGTCGTTTCGTCGCCATTTCGCTGGACGCGCAACAGCGGCACCTTGCCGAGCGGCGAGATCGCCTTGAACCACACAGGCTTGTCGGCGAGGTCGATGTCGACGCGCTCGAACGGCACGCCCTTCTCGGTCAGCGAGATCGCCGCGCGCTGGACATAGGGGCAGAGAGGGTGGCTGACGAGAATGAGCTTGTCGGTCATCTCACTCTCCCCAGACATAGTTCAATGCGCCGTTTTCGACGCGCGTCGACAGGAACATCAGGCGGGAATTCCTGGGCGCCGGGCCGTCGAGACGCTCGCCCGATGTCATGTCGAAGGCGGCGCCGTGCCATTGGCAGACCAGCCTGCCGTCCTTGCAATCCAGCGGCCCGCCGAAATGCAGACAGGCATTGGCGGCGGCGCGGATGCGTTCGCCGCTGCGCCAGACATGGACCTCGCGGCCGAAGAACGGGGCGATCAGGCTGCCGGTCTCGGGGACGTCGGCGACCTTGCAGATTTCGTGTTTCATCGGTTTGCCTTTCGATGTTGATGCAATTGCATTCATATAGATGCAGGTGCATCTATCGTCAAGCTTGATGCATCTGCATCTATCGCCTAGGGTGAGCCATGACCGAGAAAGCCACGCCTTCGCCGGAAGCCATCACGGCCTGGGCCCGCCTGATGCGCGTTTCGCGCCAGCTGGTGGAAAACGCCGAGGACGCGCTGAAGGCGGGCGGCCTGCCGCCGCTTGCCTGGTACGACGTGCTGCACGAGCTCGCCGAAGCGGGCGAGGGCGGTCTGCGGCCGTTCCAATTGATCGAGCGGACCTTGTTTGCGCAGTACAACATCTCGCGGCTGCTGGCCCGGCTCGAAGCCGACGGTCTGGTCGAGAAGCTGAAGGTCGCCGATGACGGCCGCGGCCAGACCATCCGCGTCACGGCCAAGGGGCGCGAGACGCGCCGGCGGATGTGGGCCGTCTATGGAAGATCGATCGCCGAACTGGTTGGCGCCAAGCTGTCAGCGGACGAGCTGAAGATGATGTCGGCGCTGCTTGGCCGGCTGCGTGATCCGCCCGTCCTCGACTGATCCTGGCCCATATCCCGCGATGCTCAATAACGGCGCTGGCGCTCGCGGACTTCGATCTTTTTCCGCGCCGCCCCCTTGCGCGCCGGGCCAGATTGCGCAATATGCCGAACCGTAACGTACGGTACGGCTTGCCGGGATGATCGGTTTGCCTGTCCGCGAGGGAAGAGGCGTGTTGCACATCGTGCCTGATATCGACACCAGCGAGACGCTGACTGAGCGGCAGAAGGCCGTTCTGGACGCGGCGTTGCGGCTGTTGGTCGAAGAGGGCGATCAGCTGACCATGACCGCCGTGGCGCGGCGGGCCAGCTGTTCCAAGGAAACGCTCTACAAATGGTTCGGCGACCGCGACGGGCTGTTGACGGCGACCGTGCAGTGGCAGGCTTCCAAGGTGCGCGTGGCGCCCGTCGACGGCAAGGGGCTCGACCTTGCATCGCTGACGGCGAGCCTCGAGCGTTTCGCTTCCGACTGGCTGAAGGTGATTTCCAGCGACACTTCGATCGCGCTCAACCGGGTGGCGGTCGGCCATGCCGGATCGGGAAAGGATAATCTTGGCGCCGTCGTGCTGGAGAATGGCCGCTTCGCGCTGGCCAGGCGGCTGAAGCCGGTGCTGGAGGCCGGGCGCCAGGCCGGGCTCCTCGATTTCACGGATGCCGAGACGGCGTTCCGTAGCTTTTTCGGGCTCGTCGCCCGCGACGTGCAGATCCGTCTGCTGCTCGGCGACCGGCTGGAATTGACTGAGGCGACGATCGGCGGCGATGCCGTGCGGGCGACGCAGCAGTTTCTCGCTCTTTTCGGAGCAAAAACCGGGCCGAAGGGCCTCTGATCTTAGAAACGGGAAGGAAGTAAAATGCGCGTCTATTACGATCGTGATGCCGATCTCAACCTGATCAAGGGCAAGAAGGTCGCCATCATCGGCTATGGCAGCCAGGGCAGGGCACATGCGCTCAACCTCAAGGATTCCGGCGCCAAGGAAATCGCCATCGGCCTCAAGGCCGGCTCGGCGACCGCCAAGAAGGTCGAGGCCGACGGGCTCAAGGTGATGAGCGTGGCGGACGCCGCCAAATGGGCCGACCTGATGATGATGGCGACGCCCGACGAGCTACAGGCCGACATCTACAAGAACGAGATCGCGCCGAACATCCGCGACGGCGCTGCGATCGCCTTCGCGCACGGCCTCAACGTGCATTTCGGCCTGATCGAGCCGAAGTCGACCGTCGACGTCGTCATGATCGCGCCGAAAGGCCCTGGCCACACGGTGCGCGGCGAATACCAGAAGGGCGGCGGCGTGCCGTGCCTGGTCGCCGTCAACCAGGACGCTTCGGGCAATGCGCTCGACCTGGCGCTGTCCTACGCCTGCGGCGTCGGCGGCGGCCGCTCGGGCATCATCGAGACCAATTTCCGCGAGGAATGCGAGACCGACCTGTTCGGCGAGCAGGTCGTGCTGTGCGGCGGCCTGGTCGAACTGATCCGCGCCGGCTTCGAGACGCTGGTGGAAGCCGGCTACGCGCCGGAAATGGCCTATTTCGAGTGCCTGCACGAGGTCAAGCTGATCGTCGACCTGATCTATGAAGGCGGCATCGCCAACATGAACTACTCGATCTCGAACACCGCCGAATGGGGCGAGTATGTCTCGGGTCCGCGCATCATCACCGCCGAGACCAAGGCCGAGATGAAGCGCGTGCTGAAAGACATCCAGACCGGCAAGTTCACTTCGGAATGGATGCAGGAATACCGCGCCGGCCTGTCGCGCTTCAAGGGCATCCGCCGCATGAACGACAGCCACCAGATCGAAGAGGTCGGCGCCAAGCTGCGTGCGATGATGCCGTGGATTTCCAAGAACAAGCTGGTCGACAAGGCGAAGAACTGAGCGAAATCCGCATTATTGCCTTTGCGCGTCCTCAGGCTCGCCCTGTGGGCACGCAAAGCAAAAAACGGCGCCCCAGGGCGCCGTTTTCATTTCCGCGTGGCTTGCTACAGATCAGCTATAGGGCGACCAGCATTGCTGGCGCGGGCCGCCATAGGGCTGGAACGTGTTGTCCCAGGCACGGTACGACCGGTAGCGGTTATAGCACCACCGGACATGGGCATTCGAAAGCCGCCCGGCGCGATAGTAGCGGCGTGGTGCCGGCGCATAGTAATCGTAGTTGTTGTAGTTGTTGTACATGCTGCCGAGGCCGAGCCCCAGGCCAAGACCGAGGACTGCGGCTGCGCCATCGTCATAATAGCCGCCGTGATAGTGGCGACGACCATGGCGCCAACGCCAGTCGTCTCCACCATTCCAGTTGCCTCGGCCCCAATTGCCTCGGTTCCAGTCGCGACGCCCGTCATAGCGACGCCATCTCCAATTGTCGTTGTTGATCTGGCGGTCATTGCCGCCTGCCCAGCTGTCGCGAACCGGCGTGACGGTCGGTGCCGCGGTGCTGGTGGGAATTGACAGATCCGGCTGCAGGATCGGTTCGGCGGCAGATGGCGCGGTGATGCCGGAGACAATGCCGAGCGCAATCAGCCCGGATTTGATGGTGGATGAAAAGAGCGAGTTCATAACACTCTCCAAGAGCTGAAGGCCCCACGCCTACCCTGGAATGGGTCCACTGTGGATCTTTGCGTCTGAACGGCGGATGAACGGAAAGGTTCCGTCAACCATGGCGCGAATGCGGTCAGGTCCAATCGATCCTGGCTTGTGGTCCTGCGATCTTGTGTTCCGGCGCTCTTGCAGGCAAAGGTCAGGTCATGTCGCTGCGCCTTGCCACCTTCAATGTCGAGAACCTGATGAACAGGTTCGACTTTTCCGGCTATCGCAACCAGCTCAACGAGGATCGGACGCTGGCGCTGTTCGATATACAGAGCGAGGCCGAATACAAGATGTTGGAACAGGCCCGTGCCATCGCGCAGTCCGACGATACGCGCCAGCTGACGGCGCTGGCGATTGCCGCCACCCGGGCCGACATCATCTGCATGCAGGAGGTCGACAACATCGAGGCGCTGAAGGCCTTCGAATACGGCTATCTGTTTAAGATGGTGGGGCAGGGCTACCGGCAGAAATATACCACCGCAGGCAATGATTCGCGCGGCATCGATGTCGCCGTGATGATGCGCAACGAGACCGCGCAGGGACAGCCGATCGAATTCGTGCGCATGACCAGCCACGCCTACGTCACCTACGAGCAGTTCGGGCTGCACACGCCGGAACTGGCCGCCCTCGGCAGCCAGGCCAATGAACGCATCTTCCGGCGCGACTGCCTGGAAGTCGACATTACCGTGGGCGGCGTGCCGCTGACGCTCTATCTCGTGCATTTCAAGTCGATGGGCTCACCGCGCAACGGGCTCGACGGACGCGAGGCGACAATGCCGGTGCGCATTGCCGAGGCGCAAGCCGTGCGCCGCATCATCGAGGAGCGCTTCGGCGCGGATCATGCCGCCGACAAGCACTGGGCGATCTGTGGCGACATGAACGATTACCGCCAGCGCGTGAAGATCGCCGGCGACGATCTCGACGGCTACCGTTTCGAGGTGGTCGACGAGGCACAGTCCTGCATCAACGTACTGACGGCCGGCGGCTTCTGCGAGAACGTCATCGAGCGTCGGCCGGAAATGAACCGCTGGACCTTCTATCACACGCGCGGACCCGAAGAGCGGCATCTCTGCCAGCTCGACTATATCCTGCTGTCCAGGGGGCTGGCGGCGAGGAACGCCACCGCCGTCCCCGACATCATCCGCAATGGCCAGCCCTGGCGCACGATCTTTCCGGCTGGCCAGGAAGTCGAGCGCTTTCCGCGCGCCGGCTGGGACCGGCCGAAAGCGTCGGACCATTGCCCGGTGGCGATCACGCTGGACATGGCTCGATAGGCGGCAGTTGGGGCTACACGCATGAGTTTCGACCTGCCACGCAATGTCATCCTGTCGGTCGATGCAATCGACGTCCGACTCGATCCCAGCACGCATCCTTTCGCCCGCGACAATGAACAGGCGGTCGCCGAGAACTGGCAGCGCGAGATAGCGGCCAAGCCGGCGCTGTTCGACGGCACGGTGGTGCTGCTGTCGCAACTCGCATACCGCGACAACCGTCTCGTCGGCCGCTGCCATGCGGTCAACTACTCCACCTTCATGCTTTGGCGTAAGCGGCGCGAGAATTCAGGCGCCGAGCATGCCTATGCCCATGCCATGCTGGTCGCCGGCGACAATGCGCTGGTGGCGATCCGCATGGGGTCACACACGGTCAATGCCGGGCGCGTCTATTTCGCCGCCGGGTCGTTCGAGCCGGACGACTTTCGCGACGGCCTGGTTGACGTCGATTTCAACATGATCCGCGAGGTGCGCGAGGAAACAGGCCTCGATCTCTCGGCTGCCAGGCGCGGCGTGCGCTGGCACGCCCTGTCGACCACGCGTGGGACCGTCATCTTCCGTCGCTATCATGTCGACGAGCCAGCCGATGAGATCGCGCGGCGAATCTCGGCCTTCGTCGCCGGCGAAACCGATCCGGAGATCGACGGGCCGGTGATCATCCGCCATGCCGGCGACCTGCCGGACGGACTGGAATTGCATATGAAGCCGCTGATCGAGTGGCATTTTTCCGGCGTGGGCTAAAGGCGCGTCTTGTCCTGCGCCGCCTTGCGGTCGTTGCGGGCCGCGACGAGGAACAAGATGAAGCCGATGCCCAGCAACCCGCCCATGGCCATTCCCATGGTCTGGCCGACGACTGCCTGGAAATCCGGTGTGACACGATCGGGATTGGTCGTGCCGAAGCGGGCGAGATACCACCAGATGCCCGCCAGGACGGCCTCGATGATGACCATCGTCACGATCAGTCGTGTCTTCTTGCTCATGCGTTGTTCCTCGACCCGAGATGCTTGCCCTAGCATCGTCGACCCGCGGGCGACAGTGCTGGCGGCGCAGGCAAGCGTCCAAGGCTGGGGATAGCCGTCGATCGTGGTGGAGCCGGCCAGGTCTTTTACTCGTGCCGCAGCGCGTCGATCGGGTCGAGCCTGGCGCCGCGCAGCGCCGGGAAGAAGCCGAACACCATGCCGATCAGCGCCGAGAAGCCGACGGCCAGCAGGATGACCGCCGGGCTCGGCGCGAAGGGGATGGTCAGCGTCACCGAGGCGATGCCGGCGAGCGCCAGGCCGATCAGGATGCCGATGATGCCGCCGAGCAGCGACAGCACCGTCGCCTCGACCAGGAACTGGATGAGGATGTGCTTTTCATGCGCGCCTATGGCGAGCCGGATGCCGATCTCGCGCGTGCGCTCGGTGACCGAGACCAGCATGATGTTCATGATGCCGATGCCGCCGACCAGAAGGCTGACGCCGGCGACGGCGCCCAGCATGCCGGTCATGGTGGTGGTGGCGCTGGCCATGGCGTCGGCGATCTGCGTCATGTCGCGGATGCCGAAATCGCTGTCGCGGTCGGGCGTGATGCGGCGCGCATCGCGCAAAATATCCTCGACGCGGGGCTGCAACTCGCTGGTCGGCGTGCTGTCGTCGGCGGCGATGTAGATGTTGTCGATGTCACGGTTGCCGGCGATGCGGCGCTGATAGGCGTGCAGCGGCATCAGGACGACATTGTCCTGGTCCTGGCCGAAGCCGGTGTAGCCCTTGGGTTCGAGCAGGCCGATGATTTTGCAGGAGGTGCGGTTGACGCGAATGATCTCGCCTTCGGGATCGCCGGCGCCGAAGAATTGCTGGCGCACCGTCTCGCCGATCAGGCACACGCCGGTGCCCGAGCGGGTTTCGGAATCGCTGAACGGCCGGCCCGACACCAGCTTCCAGTCGCGCGCATCGAGATAGGCGCTGTCGGTGCCGGTGACGCCCGAGGTCAGGCTCTCGGTGCCGAAGATGACGCGGACCTGCTTTTGCGATGCCGGCGAGATGGCGCGCGCGCCGGTGAGGTGCGCGACCAACGCAGCGAGGTCCTTCTCGGCCAGCGGCCGCACTACCTGGTCAAGCCCGCCCGGACCGCCAGGACCGGCCGGGCGACCGGCGCGGACGACCAGCAGGTTGCTGCCGAGCTTGGAGATGTCGGCCTTGACCTTCTGCGTGGTGCCGGAGCCGATGGTGAGCATGGCGATGACAGCGGCGACGCCGATGACGATGCCGAGCAGCGTCAGGAACGAACGCAGCACGTTGCGGCGTATCGAGCGCAGCGAGAGGCGGACGGTTTCCCAGATCATGGTCAGGCCACCTCGACATTCACGGTATCGGAGGCGACATGGCCGTCGAGGAAGCGGATGGTGCGCTCGGCATAGTCGGCGACGTCGGCCTCGTGGGTGACCATGGTGACGGTCAGGCCGAGCTCCTTGTTGAGCTTCGTCAGCAACTCCATGATCTCGTGCGTGCGGGCGGTGTCGAGATTGCCGGTCGGCTCGTCGGCGACGAGCAGCGTCGGCCGGGTGACGATGGCGCGCGCGATCGCCACGCGCTGCTGCTGGCCGCCGGAGAGTTCGGCCGGCGTGTGATGCTCGCGGCCGACAAGGCCGACCTGGGCGAGCGCCTGCATGGCAAGATCGCGGCGCTCGCGGCTGGGCACGCCGCGATAGATCAGCGGCAGTTCGACATTTTCCGCCGCCGTGGTGCGCGCCAGCAGATTGTAGCCCTGGAAGACGAAGCCGACATAGAGGTTGCGCAGCATGGCGCGGCGGTTGCGGTCGAGCCGTCCGGCGTCGACGCCCATGAAGGAGTAGGTTCCGGCCGTCGGCGTGTCGAGGCAGCCGATGATGTTCATCGCCGTCGATTTGCCGGAGCCGGACGGCCCCATGATGGCGACGAACTCGCCACGCCGGATGGCGAGGTCGACGCCAGCCAGCGCGTGCACGCGGGCCTCGCCGTGGCCATAGCTCTTCCAGACCTTGTCGAAGGTGATGAGGGGTGCGCCGGCGGCCACGGAATCAGCTCCGCTGCTGCGAGGCGGTGATGACCTGCGCGCCTTCCTCCAGGCCGGATGTGATTTCGGTCAGTTCGCCATCGGTCGAGCCGATCTTGACGTTGACCGCGTGCGGCCGGCCGTTCTCCAGCACATAGAGCGTGCGCGAGCCGTCGGTGGGGGCCGTTGCGGCCTGGCGCTGGCGGTTGCCGCCCGGACGGCCCATGCGGCCGGTGAACAGGTCGCTGAAGCTCCACGCGCGGGCCGCCTGCTGCGTCGGGCGATAGCGGAAGGCGCTGGCAGGCACGGTGAGCACATCCTTGGCCTGCCTTGTGACGACCGAGACGGTGGCGGTCATGCCGGGCCGCAGCAACAGCTCGTTGTTGTCGACCTCGAGCCGCGCATTGTAGGTGACGACGCCGTCCGTCGTGAGCGAGGCATAGGAGATGTCGCGGATCTCGGCGTCGAACGGCCGGTCGGGGAAGGCGTCGACGGTGAAGCGCGCATGCTGGCCTGGCTTGACGGCGCCGATGTCGGCCTCGTCGACCGCCGCCACCAGCTCCATGTTCCTCAGATCAGCGGCGATGATGAACAGCACGGGCGCCTGCAACGAGGAGGCGACCGTTTGGCCGGGGTCGACCGAGCGCGTCAGCACGATGCCGTCGATCGGCGCGTAGATGGTGCTGTTGGCAAGGTCAGTCTGCTGCGATTTCAGGTCGGCATTGGCGATGGCAAGATTGGCCTCGGCGCTATCGAGCGCTGCCTTTGAACGGTCGCGTGTCGCGGTTGCCGCCTCGAGCGACTGGTCGGTCGCCATGCCGCGCTTGGTCAGGGCGGCGGCGCGCACCAGCGCGCTCTCGTTCTCGGCGAGCGTCACCGTGGCGTCCTCGACATTGGCCGCCGCGCCCTTGGCGGAAGCCTTGGCGCGCTCGATCTGTACTTGCAGCTTGGTGGTGTCGAGGGCCGCCAGCACGTCGCCCTTCTTCACCTGCTGGTTCTCATTGACCGAGACCGAGCGGATGACGCCGGAGAGTTGGCTGGAGATATCGACCTGGGTGAGCGGCTGCAGCGTGCCCGTCGCCGAGACCTGGACGGTGAGATCGGCCTTGGCGGCCGGGACCGTGGTGTAATCAACCTTGGCGGGCGTACCGGCATACCACTGATAGAGGCCAAGACCGGCGGCAAGCACGATCAGGGTCAGCAACACATAGAGCCAGCCACGCCGGCGCGTCTTGCTCCGCCCGTTCTTATCGAGCCCGAGCGCCGTCTCGATGGCGGAATCCGATTCCGTCTTTGGCAGATTGACAATCTGGTCCACGTCGGACCCCTATGATGCGTAATGTCCCTGTCTGTGCACAGATCAGGGTTGCCGGTTCAAATATCAAATTAAATTTCGCCCATGTTGGGATTGAGGCAGGAATGCAAACCCGGAATTACTTGCTTTACGATGTGTTTACGACCGAGCGACTGGCCGGCAACCCGCTGGCCGTCGTGTTGGATTGCAAAGGTCTGGACACGGTAGCGATGCAGGCCATCGCCCGCGAATTCAACCTGTCCGAGACGGTCTTTGTGCTGCCGCCGGATAATCCCAAGCATAAAAACCGCATCCGCATCTTCACTCCGGATTATGAAATGCCGTTCGCCGGCCATCCCACGGTGGGTTCGGCAATCGCGCTTGCCGAAATGGCCGGCGAGGGCGGAGCCGGCATCTTCGTGCTGGAGGAAAACATCGGCCCGGTGCGCTGCGCCGTCAGCACGCATGATGGCGCTACCTTCGCCGAGTTCGACCTGGCGAAATTGCCGGAGCCGTTGAAGCTGGAGGCTGATCCGCAGTCGATCGGTGCCGCCCTCGGCCTTGCGCCGCATGAGATCGGCTTCGAGAATCACCGCGTCGCCTTCTGGTCGGCGGGCGTGCCCTATGTGACGATCCCGGTCGCCAATCTCGAAGCGGCGGGCCGCATCCGGCTGGACAACCAGGCCTGGTCGGAGCTGGCGCCGCGCAAGAGCGAATGGGCCTTCGCCAGCCCGTACGTCTATTGCCGCGAGACGGTGAACCACGAAAGCGCCTTCCATGTCCGCATGATCGTGCCGGGCACGCCGTCCTATGAAGATCCGGCAACCGGTTCGGCGGCGGCGGCCTTTGCCGGCGCCATCATGCATTTCGACGCCCCGACGGACGGCATTTCGCAGCTGTGGATCGAGCAGGGGCTGGAGATGGGCCGGCCGTCGCGCATCCGCCTGGAACTGACCGTGCAAGGCGGAAAACTGGCCTCGGCACGCATTGGCGGCCACGCGGTCAAGGTGGCGGAAGGGAAGCTTTTCGTCTGATCGCGGAAAGGGTTTGTCGATTTGTCGGGAAATGATTCCGGCAGGGCTAGACATGACCGATGGTGGCGGCTATATGCCCGCCAACGCCGGTTTTTGCCGGCCGAGTGGGTGCGTAGCTCAGTTGGTAGAGCAGCTGACTCTTAATCAGCGGGTCCACAGTTCAATCCTGTGCGCACCCACCAAATTCCTAGAAGACTTGGTGGAAAGACCCTGAAAAGCGAGACGCGTGTGGCGCGTCTCGGGCCAAGTGCTGCGGCTTTTCAACCAGCAACGCTATTTCGTGCTCATGATGATCTAATTGCGTGCAAAAATGCGGCTTAGAAATCGGCCGAACCGAAAAGCAATGTTCTTTTCTGCGCTTTCAGCTTCGCTAGCGTCAGTTCCGCCTTTCCCGCCCGAGAAATCGCTGATGAGCCACCAGAAGAAAACCAGGAAAACAACGAAAATCGCGGTGTCGGGCCGTGGCTGGAGTATCCATCGCGCCGAAGCACAATGGCAAGCACAACGGCAATAGCCACAGCAGCGGCAGCGGGATGGAGTTTTTTCATCCGCCAGATCTATTCGAGAATCGCCGTAGCAGGAAGATGCCACTCCTGCCGGTGACGGGACCGGCTTCACGGACCCAACCGTAGAAGTCCGAAGCTACTTCTCCGAGACCCCAGCCTCGGCAAAGCTCGCCATTCTCGCATGACACTCCAGTGCCGAGCGCACGATGTTGACGGCGAGGCAGGCGCCGGAGCCTTCGCCGAGCCTCATGCCGAGATCGAGCAATGGCGGCAGGCTGAGGGCTTCGAGCAGCCCGCGATGGCCCGATTCGGC